>Ga0209755_10002038_pt1 | contig 28838 bp, 30 predicted proteins | sample TergutCo191P1_FD_187301 | JGI IMG/M metagenome (GOLD analysis project Ga0209755, IMG submission 187301) | Cornitermes sp. P1 segment gut microbial communities from Petit-Saut dam, French Guiana - Co191P1 (SPAdes) (version 2) | ecosystem: Host-associated > Arthropoda: Insects > Digestive system...
GCCCACACACGCCCTTTGGGATAATGAAAATCCGATAGCCCTCCTCTTTGGCAATTTTTACCAAATTGCCCTCGGTTTCATCAGTAGTGCAAACGATATTATTCGCCGCCCCAGTCATAGAGCGGGTTTCCAGCATTTCTTTGATAATCATAAATTGCGCCATAGTTTCGGAAGTCGCGCCGGATTTCGACACAACGGAAAACAAAGTGCGGTCGATATCCAGCCACTCCAGCAATAGCGCGAATGTTTCGGGGTCGATATTGTCGATCACATGAATCCGCGGCAGGGCAGATTTGCCCCGCTCGTTTTTGGTTTCGTTCCAAAAAGGCCCATTTATCGCCTGTTGCACGGCAATCGGCCCTAGGGCAGAGCCGCCAATTCCCAGCACCACCACATCATCAATTTCCATAGATTTCCAATTCACATATTCGATAATCTCATTAACAACCGCATCCTGATTATATGGCAAATCGCGCCATGCCATCGCCGAACGCTTGTCAATCAAGGCTTTTTTGGCGGCGGCTATTTTATCGGCAATGGCATCAATATCAGAAATAATAATACCCTCGTCGCCAATAAAATCCGCCAGCATGTTGTTGTAATCCAGTCGTAATTTCATTTCATTCATAAAATTCCCCTTCCAAATTCTTCCTTTAAATCGTAAAGCGATTTAAACTCATAACCCATGGCGCGCAGGGCATCGACGATATCCCCCATGGCCTGGGCATTTGATTCCGACACCGCATGGAGCAGCAAAATCGCCCCATTGTGAATATTATCAACAACTTTTTTCAGGGCGAAATCCCGCCCAGGCTGCTTGTTAATATTCCAGTCCACATAGGCAAACGACCAGAAAATGGTGCTATAGCCGCAATCCTGGGTGGTGCGCAAAACCCGCTCGCTATATTCGCCCATGGGAGGGCGGAAAAACGGCGGCATTTCGGCATTTATCAGCTCCTGATAGGCATTGGCAGTTTTTTCCAATTCCTCCCGCAACTCGTCGCAAGTCAAATCCGGCGAGGATTTATGCCGAACCGTATGATTGCCCACAATATGCCCCTCATCCACCATGCGCCGCACCAAATCAGGGTTTGCGGTGATATATGTCTTTGTGACAAAAAAAGCAGCCGGGACATTTTTATCGCGCAAAACATCCAAAATCGGCGCGGTATAGCCATTTTCGTAACCCTCGTCAAATGTTAAATAAATATCTTTCTTTCTGGTATCACCCAAATAATACGCATCAAAATCTGCCAAATTTAGCTGTTCCTGCGCAGTCGGCGGCTCATTGCGGTCATTTGGATTATAATACCAGCTTTGTAAATTATTGCAAAATTCTTGCGCGTTTACAGTGGTTGCTAACAAAATCGTTGCAAAACAAATTGCCAAAATTTTCCTCATAATATAACCCTCCATAAAAATATTGTCGAATTATATTATTATCCCGCCGCAAATTATATATCCATATGAATCGTAAAAGACAGCGGATTGGCCGGGGGTGATTGCCCGCTGGGGCGCATGAAATCGGCATTTAACCCGATTGCCAATTTGTGAAATAGTACACAGAGCCGCCTTGTGAGCATAGCGAATTTTACCAAAACATTCCATTTCATCCTGAATATGGGAAAATGCCATAAAATTCACATGGTCAATCATTAGCTCGCTGGTAAAAATTTCCTCCTCATTTTCACAAAGTACCACAACCCCGCTATCGGCGCGGATTTCCTTGACAAATACAGGCTTGCCAAAGGCCATCCCCAATCCCTTTCGCTGGCCAATGGTAAAATTTGCCACCCCATTATGCTGCCCAATAATATTGCCATCAGCATCCACAAAATCGCCGCCAGCCAAGGGTTTGCCGGTATATTCGGCCAAAAATCGCCCATGGTCTTGGTCGGGAATAAAGCAAATCTCCTGACTATCCCGCTTTTCCGCCACCGGCAAATCCAAATCCCGCGCCATCTGCCGCACATCCTCTTTGGAAAAATATCCCAGCGGCAGCAAAGTCCGCGCCAGCTGGTCTTGAGACAAATCATAGAGGGTATAGCTTTGGTCTTTCGGATTGTCGCTCGCACACAGGCAAAACCGCCCCGTGCGCGGATGGACGGCGATTTCGGCATAATGACCAGTCGCGAAAAAATCCGCCCCAATGGCTTGTGATTTTTGCATCAAAGCCTCCCATTTAACATGGCGATTGCAGGCGATACAAGGGTTTGGGGTGCGTCCCGCCAAATATTCGGCGGCAAAATAATTCACTACCTTTTTGCGAAAAATGTCACGAAAATTTAATATATAATGGGGAATATCCAATTTTTGGCAAACGGCGCGGGCATCCTCGATTTCCGACAGGCCGCAACAGCCCCCAAAAGGCTCTGCATCAAGGCTTTGCTCCCAAATTTGCATGGTAATCCCAATAACGTCAAAACCCTCATTTTTCAGGATATAGGCCGCCACAGAGCTATCCACCCCGCCGGACATTCCAATAACTACCTTTTTTTGGATATTAGTTAAACTCATAATCGGCCTCCGGCGATAGGGAAATTTTTCCATCAGGGGTTTGGCTGAGGCGCAGGGGGGTATTATCGGCGATATTGCCGAAAAGTAGGGCTTGGGCGAGCTGGCGTTTAATATCGCGCTGGACTATGCGCATTATTTCACGAGCCCCATATTCCGCCCCAACCCCCCTTTGGGCAATATGCTCAATCAGCGCGGAATCCGGGTTTAGGCGGATTTTGCGATGGGCGAGCTTGGCGGAAAGGTCATTTATGGCGCGCTCGGCGATAAGCCGCGCCATATGCGCGTTTAACGGATTAAATTTGCAAATATCATCCAGCCGATTGCGAAACTCCGGCGGAAAAATCCGGTTAATTTCGGCATCCTGCGCCGGCGCGTTTGGCCCGCCGGAAAAGCCCACAGCCTGCCGCCCCAGCTCCCGCGCGCCCGCATTGCTGGTCATAATCAGCACCACATTGCGAAAATTCGCCTTTTGCCCCGCATTATCGGTCAGCATCCCATAATCCATCACCTGCAACAACAAATTCATTATACTAATATGCGCCTTCTCGATTTCATCCAAAAGCAAAACACAATGGGGCGTTTTGCGAATGGCGGAGGTCAGCAGGCCGCCATGGTCAAAACCCACATATCCGGGCGGCGAGCCGATTAGTTTGGCCACAGAATGGCTCTCTTGGTATTCGCTCATATCAAACCGCACCAACTCTATGCCCAGAGCGGCGGAGAGCTGTTTTGCCACCTCGGTTTTGCCAACCCCGGTCGGGCCGACAAAAAGCAGGCTGGCAATGGGTCGGTCGGGCTCGGCCAGCCCGGAGCGATTCGCCAAAACCGCCGCACAAACCGCGCCAATAGCATCATCCTGCCCAAAAATCTGGGTTGACAAAGTTTTCTCAAGTCCGCCAAGGGCGGCGCGTTCATCATCCCCAATCCGACTTTCCGGCAATTTTGATATTTTTGCGACAATACGCTCAACCCCAGCAATATCAACGGTTTGAGCCTTGTCGGAACGAGCAGCCGCCCCGGCCTGGTCGATAATATCAAAGGCCGAATCGGGCAATTTCCGCTCAGGCAAATAGCGGCGAGCCAGCCTACAGGCCGCGCGCAGAGCATCATCGTCATAACTAACACAATGAAAATCCGAATACTCGGAAATGCTGCCATTCAGCATTTCATAGGCTTTTTCGATGCTGGGCTCGCTAATATCAACCCGCTGAAAACGCCGCATCATGCCCCGGTCTTTTTCCATATGCCGCCGAAATTCCTCATGGGTGGTGCAGCCGATAAACCGCAGATTTCCGCGGGTCATGGCGGGTTTGATAATGGCGGCGGCATCTATATTTCCGGTCGAGGTCGCCCCCGCGCCCATGATTGTATGAATTTCGTCAATGTAGATAATCGGGGCGGTCAGGGCGGCGGCCTCGTCCAGCACCCGCAAAAGCCGCGCCTCAAAATCCCCGCGGTATTTTGTGCCGGCGAGCATAATGCTCATATCGATATGGAAAATATTGGCACCCGCCAAGGCGGCGGGAATTTTATTTTCGGCCACAAGCCGGGCAATCCCCTCTATTATCGCGGTTTTCCCGACCCCCGGGTCGCCGACAAGCACCGGATTATTTTTTATCCGTCGGCTCAAAATCAGCGCGATTTCGGCAATCTCGCCCTCGCGCCCAATCAGCGGGGTTTGCAAAGACCCATCCCGCGCCATTTGCGTTAAATTTGTGGCATACTTTGCCAAAAAACTCTCATTGTTTTCCTCATCCCCATCCGCGGGCATGGGGGCGGGGTTTGGCATAATCGCCTCCCGCTCGTCTTCCTCATCATATTCCAAATAATCTTCCATTTCATTCCAAAATAATCTATTTTTGTCAAAATTTGCCAAACGCATTTCCGCCGCGCCATTTTGCTCCATAGTATGCGCCGCAAAGCAATCGCCGATATTAAACAGCGAAAACAAAACATCCTCCAAAAGCACCTCGTCCCGCCGATTTGATTTTGCGCAATCGGTGGCAATGCGAAACATCTGGGTAAAAGCCAGCGATTCCTTTGGCTGCGCATTAGACAAGCGCATATTTCCCATGAAATAAAATGTCAAATCTGTCAATATTTGGCTGGCATTGCCCCCGGCCTCGGCCAGCCGCCCGCGCCCCGCCTCAAACATCAATGTCGCATACAAAAAATGCTCCGGGGTAACAAACTCATGGCTTTGCAAATTCGCCTCATTCACCGCAACCGTATATATTTGATTCACCAATGGCTCAAAACGCATATGCAAATCCTCCGTTGATTTTCTTTCCTCAAGCGCAACCCATAAGGGCGGCTTTGCCGCAATTCGCATTGGATAGCCGATTAGGGCGTGTTCCCACTAAAGAAAACGCACCTTCGCACGCCGCTTTTCCGCCACTCTGCGTCGCGCTTTCTTGCCGTGCCCAAGGGCACTGTCTGCGAAAACGCTCCTTGATTGGCGAAAAATCGCCGCACGAATCTGCATTTTCTTATAGTGGCAACACGCCCTACTATTTTTACCGTGCTTCGAAATAGTGCCAGCCCAGCGAAATTAATGCAGCCATGACGGCGTCTTCTTCATTGGGAATATCCGCTTCATATTTTCGCGGTGCAAAGGAAATCAAGTGAAAGAAAAACGAAGCTGTGTCGGTCAATGTCGCAATGACGGTGTCACCTTGTTTGATTTTGTCTTCTCCCCTGTCAAAAGTCCAAGGAATATCAACAAATTCGTATTCGTAGCCGATTATTTTTTCTTTGCGGCTGTATGTTCCCTTTTTTTCGCCGCCAACATATATGGTGTATTCGCGCACCTGGGAAGCGGTAGCAACCTGCAACCCCGAATCTAACACGCCGACCAAATTCCCCGATGGATCAAAAAGCTGCTGCTTGATGACATTCCCTTTAGAAGTGAAGCGTTCAGCACCATTTTCATCCGTTATTACAAAGTTGTCTTTATTACCAAATCGCCAACCTCTCGCTGCATTTAATTTCATAAACACTCCTCCTAAATTATGTTTTATATAGGTGTAGCAAAATATATTTACCCACCAAATTTTATCTTATCACAACGTCGGCATCGCAGGACAATGTATGTTGGTGTTGTTTTTTTCTAAAATATCTGATATACTGGATTTGAAAGGGTGGCGATGTGTTTTGCAGCAAAAAATTTATTCTATTGATTCATCCCCGGAGCATCAGATTGAACAACAGATTTTGTTGCTGTATTTGATTAGCAAAACTAATATTCCTATATCCCAAAATCAGATTATGCAATTTGCTTTGGAGGAAAATTATATGAATTTGCTAGCGGTGCAGGAATATTTGGCAGATATGGAAAAATCCGGATATCTCGATGCCGCCCTCCATAATAATACCACCCGCTATACCATCACCGACGGCGGAATATCAGCCCTAGCGGCATATGGCAAACAATTACCAATCCCCCTGCGCAATCGGATTGCAAAATACATCAGCAAAAATCAGCACATCCTAAAACGAGATTACGAAATCACCGCCAGCCATTTTTTCGACGAGGACAACCGCGAATATATCGCCAAATGCGGCCTATACGACGGCGACACCCCCCTGCTCGAAATCAACACCTCAGTAGTTTCCCAAGAGCAAGCCCTAACAATTTGCAATAATTGGAAAAACAACTCCGATTCAATTTACGCGCAAATTATGGGAATTTTGTTTGATAAATAACTAATTTTCATTTGGCTGGAAAACCAAAACAACCTTTGTTAAAAGTTCGTTTATCATGTCAATAGACACACTTTCAACAAACTCAAAATCCCTCGCATTGTAATCTATTGTGACAATTTGGTCAAGCAATACAGAGCCTGTTGTTTTCGTATTGTTTAGTTTTACATATAATGGATAATTGCGCTTTGTGTTGCTAATTGGCGCAAACACGGCAATATTAGCAATATCGCTTATAATTTTATTGCTCAGACAGATATAGGGGCGAAATCCGCGCTGTTCATGTCCTTGCTTTGGGCTTAGGTTAATTTTAATAATATCGCCTTGAATCGGAATTCCGCTCACCATTTTTCATTCCCCGCCGCTTCTCCCAAATCTATTAGCTCCGTTTGAAATGCACCATCCGAATAGTCCTTAAAAAGATACTCCAGCGTCCCTTGCCTTGGCGCAGGGTCTTTTGTCAGAATGATTCTTCGGTTTTCGTCAACATCAAGAAACAGCATGTCATTAAGCTCGACCTGCGCTTTTTTTAAAATCTCAACAGGAACGCGAATTCCATTGCCATTGCCCCATTGCGACACGACTGTTGTTATTTGCATATCGTCAACTCCTTTAGCAGTAAGCCTTCTTGATAAAGAGGCAGGGATGCTATTAAATCGCCATTTGCGTCCGTTGCGAATGCGCCGCCGAAATAGCTGGACTTACCGGGGGTGATGTAATTTGCGCCAAGGGCGGGCGCGCCGATTTCGGCGATTTGGCGGGAATATTCTGGCAATTCGTTTTCGTCCCATTCTCGTTGGGGCGGCAATTTTGCCTGCGAGCCAAAGCATCGCGCAAATGGGAATAACAATAAATCCAAATTGGCATTTTTTGCTAAATGCGGCACATTAAATAAATCGCCGCAAATCATAAAGCCAATTTTGCCAAAAATCGTATCGGCGGTCAAAAATTCGCCGCCATATCCGTATTTGGTTTTGTCGGCATTATCGTCGCACCAGCCGCGGCTTAATCGCCTTTGGTGCAGTTGGATTGCACCAAAATTGTCAATCAAAATAGCGGTATCATATAAACAATTATTGTCAATCTCAATAAAACCTAGGGCAACCCATATATTGCACATTTGGGATTTGTTAATTATTTGCTGAATTTCGGGAGAAGCTATTGACAATGCCAAAAGCTTGTCTTTGTCATAATTATCACAAATATCAATCCCGGTCAACACCGCCTCGGGAAATAGCATCAAATCAGCCCCCGCAAGGGCTGCCTTGTCAATATATTTCAGCACAATATCCAAATTCGCGGCAATATTATGCTCGATTATTTTGGGTACACATATGGCTGCTTTCATTATAATACCTCGAATAAATCAAAAGGGTGAATTTTTGCGATATTGTCGCAGTTTAGGGCAAAATGGTGATTTTTGCCACCGTATGAAAAGCGCAGTTCCGCGCTTTGTAGGGCTATATTGCCCGGCCAATATTGGCGCGGGGCGTATTTGCGGTCGCCCCAAATGGGTAGACCCGCATGGGCTAATTGGGCGCGGATTTGGTGATGGCGGCCTGTGTCTAAATTTATTCGTATCAATGATAGAGGCTGGCCATTATTTTGGCAAATCGCCAGCCGCTGGTATGTTAGCCGGGCGTGTTTCGCGCCGGGGGTGTTTTTGGCGACGACGCGGCTAATATTTTGCCGCTGATTTTTTGCCAAATAATTGACAAGCTCGGCCTGAACACTGGCCGCTCCTGCGCAAACCGCCAAATAGGCCTTGCCGCCATGCCGCAAAGCCTCTTGCAAATCCGCCGCCGCTTGGGCGTTTTTGGCAACAGCCATTAGGCCGCCAACGCCCCTATCCAGCCGATGCGCCGCATATCCCCCCAACCTATCCAAAACCGATTCATCCCCGGTTTTATCGGGCTGGCTGGGCATGCCCGGGGGTTTGTCTATTATCCAAAAATCGGCGCAATCGTGGATTATCACGGCCGCCGCTTATGTTCGGCATAAAGTCTGGCGATATATTCTTCGCGAAATCCCAAAACCCGCGGCACATAGGTTTGGGTTTCGGCAAATGGCGGAATTCCGCCAAAACGCTCAACATTGCCCGCACCCGCATTATAGGCCGCCAGGGCCAGCTCGATATCCCCATTAAACCGCGCCAATTGGCGGGCGATATACATTGTGCCCGCATAAATATTTTGCCGGATATTAAATGGGTCGTCAACCCCCAAAAACGCCGCCGTGCCGGGCATTAGTTGCATTAGCCCCATAGCCCCCGCATGGGAAACCGCATTGGGATTATAGCTGCTTTCCGCGCGGATTATGGCGCGAATCAGCGTAGAATCAATGCCATGCGCCAAAGATGCCTCGCGAATGGCCTCGTCAATTTCCGCATCAATCTGGGGGTCGTGGCCGCCTAGGCTGATAAAACTATCCAAAAATGTCTGAAAATCCTGATATTGCGGGATATCCACATCCGCCGCACTAGGCGAATCGGCCGCGGCAGGTGCAGCAGCCGCCGGTGCTTGCGGGGCGGCGACAACCCGCACAGGGACAGGCTGGCGCACAAACGCCTGATTTATCCGCGCCGAAATCATAGCATGTATTGCATCAAAATTCATCAAAATCACCCCTATATTTATTTTACCACAAAATCCGAAAAAGTCAACATTACAACATTAATTTAATTTGAAGAAATGCTTCCAATCTGTTATAATGTAAATATACATAAATTTTTGATTCCTCGTTTTCACAAAATTTTTCAGTATACAATTTCGGACATTCCGAAAACTAGATGCATGACGAAATTTTGTGGGGTGGATATGGTAAATATTGGAATTGTTGATGGAGCGGATGCGGGGCTATTTGGGCGGATTTCTGGGATGTTTGTGGGCAGCAATATTGGGGCTATTGGCGATATGGGCGGCGAATACGATATTGTGATTGTGGCCAGCCCGGAAAATATGCGGGATGCGGGCGATATCTCCGGCGCGGTGGCTCTGATAAATGCCGACACGGCTGATTTTGTTATTGATAAAATTAACACAAACCAAATTATCACATATGGGCTGGCCTCAAAATCCTGCGTCACTTTATCGCATATCGGCGAGGAGGCCGTGATGCTATGCATACAGCGCGACCTAAACACCCTAGAGGGCAGGATAATCCCGCCGCAGGAATGCATCGCCCATACAGCAGGGCGCGGCGATTTGCACCACCATTTGGCCGCATATATTTGCGCCATGATTTTAGGCGCGGGCGTACCAATTTTTACTTAATATGGAATATTTACCATTTTTTGTGAATAGCATGTACAAATGTCAAAAAAACCTAACGGGGGATGAGGGTAAATATGGAAAAAGACACTGGAATCAATAACAAAATCAGCCTATATGGGCAAATTGCTTCGCCATGCGCATTTAGCCATGATGTTTTTGGAGAGGGTTTTTATACCTTTAATATTCAGGTTTCGCGCCTGAGCGATGCCAGCGATATTTTGCCATGCACCATATCGGAGCGGATTATCGATATGGAAAATTTTGTGGTGGGGCGAAATATCGCCATTAGCGGCCAGATTCGGTCGTATAATAGCTATATCGAGGAGGAAAACCGCAATCGGCTTGTTTTGACGGTTTTTGCCCGGGATTATGAACTAGACCCAACTAGCACCTCTAGCCCAAATGATGTGCAACTGGATGGCTTTATTTGCAAGCCGCCCATCTATCGCACCACCCCATTTGGGCGCGAAATCGGCGATTTGCTTTTGGCGGTGAATCGCTCATATAATAAATCCGATTATATCCCCTGCATTGTTTGGGGGCGCAATGCGCGGTTTGGCTCAAAGCTGGTTGTTGGCGATAGGATAAAGCTTTGGGGGCGCATGCAAAGCCGGATTTATCAAAAGAAATCCGATGATGGCGAAGTCACCGAAAAAACCGCCTATGAGGTGTCGGTTTCAAAACTGGAAATGTCTGCGGATAAATAAAAAATCAGCACCCCATTTTGATGGGGTGCTGATTTTTTGTGAAAATTATCTGCCGTATGGCTGCTCGGCGGATAGACCGATGCGATGCCAGCTAGAGCCGGGATTTGTGCCTTGGGTATAATGGCGGGTATCCCAGAAGGTAACGCGGTTGTTGATAGAGGTTAGGCTGATGGTCCATAGGAGCGGGATAAAATAAACCTGCTCATACCAGTACCATTGCCATTCGGAAAACAATCCTTGGAAATACTCGATATCAAAGGCTTCCATGGTGGTAAAACGATCCAGCATGGCATTTAGCTCTGGCGAAGTATAGCGGGAGAAATTCCACCAAATATCGCCCCAAGAGCCGGCGGGATTTGGATTCGCGCCTACCTGCCAAGCACCGGAAAACATATGGATGAAATCGCCCTCGCCGGGAACATAATCAAAACCATAATCGGTATAGCCCCAAATGGTCAGCGGTGGGTGGGTTTGGCCGCGCCATAGCTCAACGCGAACGCCAATATTTGCCCAGCTCTCGATATAAAACGGAACAATAATCCCTTCGGTCAAAGGTGCTTCGGGGAATGCCCAATAGATAGTCAGCGGGCTGCCATCTAGTCTGGTTCTCATGCCATCCGCATCGCGATTTGTAAATCCTGCCGCATCCAAAATCTCATTTGCGCGGGCGGGATTGTATGGAAAACCGGGAACACTGGTATCAATCAAACCGGGGTGGTTTGGCGGGGTATTGCTGCCGGCCGCAAATTGCAGGCCATTAAATACGGTCGCGCCGATAAATCCGGGGTCGATAGCATATGCCATAGCGCGGCGGAAATCCGGGCCCAATTGATACATCAAACGATTTGGGTTAGGAACATTAACACCAGCACCATATGGATTGTCGGGGTCTTCCGGCAAAAATTCGCCCAGTCTAAATGCGATAAAGCTATAATCGCCAACAGGCGTGCCCAAATAGGTAAAAGCCGTCGGGTTCATATGGTCGCCAAATTCGGCGGTTGGGAAGCTCAAAATATCAAATGTGCCATTATGCATATGCTCGGCAATCAAAGATGGGTCTACACGGCGGATTTCAATGCGCTCAACCACGGGCATACCCCAAACATAATAGGGATTGCGCACCATAGAGGCGGATTCGCCCGGCACAACGTGCTCAATCATAAATGGGCCCCAGCCAACAGGCGTGGTGCGGGCAAAATCGCTTTCAACCATATCAGCTACAGCAAATTGGCTAAAAATATGGCGGGGGGTGGGAGCAGTCCAAATCCCGAAATAAAACATCCCCGGGCCCATATTGTCAAAATGCATAGTGAGAGTGCGATTATTATTTGACAATACCAAACCAGCGATATGGTCGGCATAGCCATTGCGGAAATCCATTATGCCCGTAACCGCCTGAATCTCGGCAGTAAAACGAGGGCCGGTATAATCCGGATGCGCCATTACTTCGTATGCAAAAACCAAATCATCCAAAGTAAGCGGCGTGCCATCATGCCAGAAAACATTATGTACCAAATGGAGGGTGAAGGTAAGGTTGTCAAGGTCGTATTCAAAAGTGGCAACGCCCTCTTGGCCAAATTGCCTGAATTCATTCATAGATAGCAGGCTTCTGGCAGTACCCAGAGGGGACGCCACAGCAGCGCATACAGAGGCATCATGAAAAACCGCGCCGCCAATAATTCCCGCCCATGGGCTGGATGCAGCTATGCCATAATAAAATGTTGTGCCGGATACATGGGCTAGGCCTGTATCAATAAACTGCGGGAATTGCTCCAAGGCGGCAGCCATAGCCGCCAATGGGTCCGTTGCTGGGATATTGTCGCCATTGGTATCACCTGCGGGCGTCCTAGCGCATGCACCCACGACGAATACTACCACTAGCAATAGAGCGATGATGGAACTAAACTTCTTTTTCATTGCTGATTCCTCCTCGTGGAATAATTTATAGCCCCAAAGGTTTGCCCTTGGTGACTTTTTTTAACAACAAAACGCAAAATTCACATTTTGCCGTTATTGACAAAAATATTATACCAATCGCTTTTTCGCATCGGCGGCGCGGTTTAAAGCCTGGCCTACGAAATTTATGCATAGCATTAAAATCACGATTAGCAATGCGGCGGGAAGCCATAGCCATAGGCGATTTTGCATATCATATGGGTTGCGGGCGTTTGCCACCAAAATCCCTAGGCTCGGCACATTAAAGGGCATGCCCAGCCCCAAAAAGCTCAGGCCGGTTTCGATGCCAACAAAAGATGCTAGGGTGATTGTGAAATTGCTGGTAATAATCGAAATCAAATTGGGCAAAACCTCGCGGAAAATTATTACAATATTGGGCGTGCCCATGGTTTTGCTGGCGGAAACATAATCCATTATGCCCTGTCGCAAAGTCATAGTACGAATCAGTCGCGCCGTGCCCTGCCAGCCCATTAGCCCAATTAGCAATAGCGAGAATGTGATAGCATTAACAGGGGCGAGCATCCGCACAAATAGGATAACCAGCATAATAACAGGAATCATGGCGTAAAAATCCATAAAACGCATTAGCGCATTATCCACATGGCCGCCATAAAAGCCCGCAAATAGGCCAATGGCAATACCGATAACAGTGCCGGCCAAAGCCACAATAAAAGCGATATTCAGCGAATTGCGCGAGGCCAAAATCAGCATATGTAGCATATTGCGCCCGGCCTCGTCCGTGCCTAGGGGGAAATCGGGGCATGGAGGCCTGAGCCTATTCAAAATCATCTGGCGGTCGACGCGCATAATAATGCCGCTATCGACAAAGGGTGCCCAAATATAAATCGCCGCCACCAAAGTTACAAATATTACCAATGCAAATAGCGCGGTTTTATCATGAGAAATCTCGCGCCACATGATTTTCCAAGGGCTTGATTCCATTATGCTCCCCCCTTTATTTTATCCGAATTCGTGGGTCGATAATTGTTATTATAATATCAGTCATTAGCATGCCCAGCACCGTCAAAACAGCGTAAAAAAGTATTAGGGTATTGGCGACAGGCCAGTCTTGGAGCAGGATTGAGGAGATGAATAAATCCCCCATGCCGGAAAAGCCAAAAACCCGCTCTATAAATATCGAGCCAGCAAAAAGCCCGGCAATTATAAACCCAAATGAGCCAGCCACCGGCAATAGGGCATTTCGCAGGATATGGCGCGTATAAACCCGGCTTTCGGGCAGGCCTTTGCTCCGCGCAGTTTGCACATAATCCGAGGCATCATTGTCAATAATTTCACTACGCAAAAAATAGATTATACCCACGGTGCTAATTAGAGCGAGGGTGATTGCGGGCAGGGTTGCGTGGTGTATTTGGCTGGCCAGGCGGGTCATGCCCCCGGCCATATCGGCGGATAGAGCGACCGAGCCTAGCGTGGGGAAAATCCCCATCCCAAAGCCAAATGTCAGCAAATTTATTAGCCCAAAAATAATTGTCGGCATCGAAAGGGCGACGAATGTGTATACCATAATGCCTTTGTCAATAGCCCTACCCTTCCATTTGGCGGCAATTATCCCCAAAGGGATGGCAATTAAATATGTAAAAATCGTGGTTATAAACGACAGGCGCATGGTGTTTCCGATACGGTCGCCAATAACGGCGGTAACAGCCCGCTGCTGCACAATAGAGCGGCCAAAATAAAATTCGGTAAAAATCCCCCTAATCCAGCGGCCGTACTGCACCAGCATGGGGTCATCCAGCCCCCAAGCCTCGCGCATCATTTCCATTTGCTCGGGCGTGGTGCCGGGCCCTATGCGCCCCCGCAAAGCATCGCCGGGCATAATATATCCTAATGTAAATATCAGCAAACTCAATATCGCAAGTTGCGGAATCAAAATCAAAAAGCGGCGGACTATGGTTTTGGTCATGTTTACACCCCCTAGCTTTTATTGAGGCAATGCCAATTCGGAAAATACTACTGATACCAATTGTTGCAACAAATCCTCGGGAAGCGGCTCAATAACCCTATAGCCGCGACTAGTTAAATCCATGGATTTCACATGCTCACAAAGGATGAATCCGGTTGTTGCAGTTCGGCTATCCAATTTTATATGCAAAGGAAAGGAATTATTTGTGTTTGTTATTGGGCAAACAATCGCCATTTGCGTTTTTGCAATAAATAAATCATTGCTCACAACGACCGCCGGGCGGTGTCCCGCTTGCTCTCGTCCGCTTTGGGGGTCAAAATTTACCCAAATTATATCGCCTTGTTTTACCATATTTCCTTGCCCACCGGCTCTCCCCAATCAATCTCTATCGGCTCGTATTCGCCTTCATAGCCTTCAAAAAGCTCCTCGATTGTTTTGTGGTTGGGAGGATTGTCAATATTTGGCAATGCTGGTTTTTGGATAATAATTCTGCCATTATCTTCGTAAATATGCAGCATCTCATTATCGTCCATCCTCATGCGCTCCACAATATTGGCGGGCAATGCTAAAATAAAGCTATCATTTACTTTCTGGATTGATGTTGTCATAATAGCCCCCCTTTATGGCAATGCCACAAAATGCGTATCGGTTACGGGTTTTAGGTCGAAAACGCTATGGCCGTCTTTGTAGAAATCGAATCGCCTGTTTTCGTATTCGGTGGCGATAGTTTCGCGCATTGTGTCGTTGGCTTGGCGGTTTTTCGGGTTTTTGTCCGGGATGGCGGCCAAAAGGCGTCTGGTGTAGATGTGTTGGGGATTTGCGTAAATATCCTGACGGCTGCCAACCTCCACAAACCGCGCATTATGCATAATCGCCAAAGATTCGCACATATGCCGCACCACGCCCAAATCATGGCTGATAAATAGATAGGCCAGCCCCATTTCCTCCTGAATATCTTTCATATAATTCAGCACCTGCGCCTGCACGGATAAATCCAGCGCGCTAACAGGCTCATCCGCCACAATCAGCTTTGGTTTAAGAGCGATAGCCCGGGCAACGCCAATACGCTGCCGCTGGCCGCCGGAAAATTCAAATGGGTATTTTTGGGCATTTTCCGGGGTTAGCCCCACCACCGCCAAAAGCTCATCAACCCGCTTGCGTTCCTCGCCCGGGGTGAGTTTTTCAAAATTGCGAATAGGCTCGGCAATGATATCCATCACCTTTTTGCGCGGATTTAGGGCAGATTGAACATCCTGAAAAATCATTTGCACACTTTTGCGATAAGGGGAGCGATTTTTTTTTACGGCGCGGGTGATATCCTCGCCATTAAAAAGAATTTGCCCAGATGTGATTTTGGCCAGGCCCATTATGGCCTTGCCAGTGGTGGATTTGCCGCTGCCGCTTTCGCCCACCAGCCCTAGGGTTTGCCCCGGGTCGATTGAAAAAGAAATATCATCAACAGCCTTTACATGCCCCACAACACGGCTCAAAATCCCGCCATGCACCGGGTAGTAGACCTTTAGATTTTTAACCTCTAATAAAGACATATTATCCCTCCATTTTAGATTATCCGATATACTAATCAGGAAACCTAAATGTCCTATAACATGTACACAAAACATAATGCCCCTCGCCAATTTGATGGTATGTAGGCTCGTCTTGATGGGCAGAATCGGGAATCCATGGGATTCGATGGGAAAAACGACAGCCGCTTCGCGGCATGTTTTTTAGGCTGGGCACCATGCCCTGAATGGTATGCAGGCGGGCATCCTCGGAAAGAGTATCGGGAATGGAATTCATTAGCGAGCGGGTATAGGGATGCTGGGGATTTTCAAAAATCGCGTCAACCCCCGCCATTTCAACGATTTCGCCGCCATACATAACAGCAACCCGGTCGGCCATTTCAGCAACAACTCCCAAATCATGGGTAATCAGGATAATGCTGGATTTCATTTCGGATTGTAGATTTTTCATCAAAGTCAAAATCTGCGCCTGAATAGTCACATCTAGGGCGGTTGTGGGCTCGTCCGCGATTAGCAAACTGGGTTTTGCGGATATAGCAATAGCAATCATAGCCCGCTGGCGCATGCCGCCGGAAAGCTCATGGGGAAAGGATTTATACGTTAAAGCGGGGTCGGTCATACCGACCTGCTCTAATAGCTCCAAAGCGCGGACTTCCCGTTCGGCTTTTGTTAAATTTGTGTGTATAATCAAACTTTCCTCTATTTGCGCGCCTATTCGATGCACGGGATTTAGCGCGCTAAGAGGGTCTTGGAAAATAATTCCAATTCCTTTGCCGCGAATCTGATTTAGCTCGCGGGGATTCATATCCAAAATATTTTCGCCCTCAAATAAAATTTCGCCGCCCAGGCGGGTATAATTCAAATTATGTAGCCGCACAATCGACATAACCATAGCGGATTTTCCGCAGCCGCTCTCGCCAACAATCGCAAAAACCTCATTGCGATTGACAGAAAGAGAAACGCCATCAACAGCGGCATAATAGTTTCCCTCAATACGAAAAGAGGTTCGCAGGTCTTTGATTTCTAGGATTTTGTCAGCCTTTTCCATACCCGCGTCCCCCTGTCTGAAAATGATTTAACATCTATTGTAACACAAAGATTGCCATTTGTCAACAATTATCATTGCCAATTTTTATACAATGTTTTTATATGCCTCCAGCCGGCAAATGGGTTTGCCTTGGGAAACAAAGCGTTTTTCGTATTCCGTTTGGATATTTTCGGCGGCGTATTCCGAATTATGCAAATCATGGGTGATGTTTTTTATTTCCCAGCCGGATTGGCTAAATTCCGCCATTGAAAAGCGAAAAAGCTCCGGGTCGTCTGTTTTGAAAAAAACCTCGGGGCTATGCATAATTTCTTCATATATATCCAAAAAATCGCCATGGGTCAGCCGTCTTTTGCGCCATCTGCTCCGGGAGCGCCATGGGTCGGAAAAATTTAAATAAATGCGGCCTAGCTCGTTTTTGTCAAAAATATCACAAAGATGGCGGGCATTGGCGCAGGCAAATAGCAAATTCGGGGGGAAATCGCGGTTTTTCGCCCCCCGCAGAGCCATCGCTATAATCAGCTCCTCTTTCTCGATTCCGATAAAATTCACATCCGGCCGAGCCTGGGCCATATCCAAAATAAAGCCCCCCTTGCCGCAGCCGATTTCCAAATATATCGGCGCGCTATTGCCAAAAGCCGCGCCCCATCCGCCCCGCAGGCCTCCGGGGTCGTAAATAAAACGTGGATTTGAGCCCAGCTCGTCGCCTGTCCAATTTTTCGGGCGATGTCGCAAAATTTCACCCCTTGCAAAATTTCCGAAAATGTTTTATAATATATTTTAACATAAGGTTTTTGCGGAATCAAGTCTAATTTTTGGAGGTTTTTTATGGGTAGGAAAATTTTGGTAGTTGATGACGAAAAAAATATTGTTGAAATTGTGGCGTTTAATTTGATGAAAGAGGGCTTTGATGTAGTGGTGGCGCGGGATGGAGAAAAAGCCGTAGAGGCTTTTGATAAAGAAAATCCCGAGCTAGTGATATTAGATATTATGATGCCAAAAATGGACGGATTTCAGGTTTGCGAATATATTCGACAAAAATCTCAGGTGCCTGTTATTATGCTAACGGCGCGGTCGGAGGAGGCGGACAAGGTGCTGGGGCTGGAAACCGGCGCGGATGATTATGTCACAAAACCCTTTTCCAAAAAAGAGCTGCTGGCGCGGGTAAAGGCGAATTTGCGGCGGCAGGAGGTTTTTGGGACTAATGCCGGCGATGTGCTGGTTTTTGGCGATGAGGACGAGCTTGAAATTGATACGGTTAAATACGAGGTGCGGCGGCATAATACCGTGCTGGAGCTAACCCACCGCGAATTTGAGCTAATTAAATTTTTGGCAACCCATAAACAGGTTTTTTCCCGCGAGGCTTTGCTGGAAAAGGTCTGGGGATATGAGTATTTCGGCGATGTGCGTACTGTGGATGTGACCATTCGCCGCCTGCGCAGCAAAGTCGAGGAAACCCCGGAAACCCCCAAATATATACTAACCAAGCGGGGTGTGGGGTATTATTTTAAATCAGCTAAATAGAACCAGTCAAATAGGAGGTTTAATATGAATAAAACCAGGGTAAATAACCCTTTCCGCCCGGTTTATCCCAGCCCAGCCGGGCTGATTTGCTCCATAGATAGCGCGGGCAAGGCGAATATTATGACGGCGGGTGAAATTTTTAACATAGGCCTGAAAAACCCCTGTATTATCGGCATTGCCCTGCGTCCGGCCACATATTCCCATTCCCTGATTTGCGAATCTCGTGAATTTACTGTCAATTTGCCGACGGCGGCAATTTTGGATGCTGTCGACCAAATCGGGACTGTGAGCGGCAGAGATGGACTTGATAAATTTTCGGCATTTGGGCTGACCCCGCTGGATTCCGCCGAAATCAAAACGCCGATTATTGCCGAATGCCCTGTAAATTTGGAATGCAAAGTTTTGGAAATAACAACCGTTGGCGACCATGATTTGTTTTTGGGCGAGGTTGTTGCTATGCATGTTGATACGGATAAATTGGACGAAAAACAGCGGGTGCGAATGGATTTGGCCGACCCATTTTCCTTTTCGGAATGGGGATATTATCGGTTTGGTGAAAAAATTAACGATATCGGCTATATGAGCGGCGGCCGCGAGAGGTCTAGGAAGTAGTTTATGAGCATTAGATGGAAGCTAGTGATTATCTATATTGCGCTGGTTTTCGTGGTTATGATGACATCGGGGACGATTATTATTTTGTCGCTGAGGTGGGACGAGGAGGCGACCGTGGCGCGGGAGCTATCCGATGCCGCCGATTATATCCGCGAGAGCGTGATTCGTGCGGCCTTTTTGGTGCCTGATGTAAATTTGGCGGATAGGCTGGCATTTGAGGGGCTTTTTACCGAGCGTTTTCGCGGCATTGCGGGGCGTTTGCCTCAGGGTACGCAGGCGTTTATTATTAGCGGCGCGGATTGGCGGACGCTGGAATCATCCGAGCATCCGATGATTGGCGAATTTGAAACATTTACCGCCTCTGTGGTAATTTCTGCCAAATCCGGCTATTCGCGGTTTGATGCGGGTCGCACCCGAACGAGTGCTGTCGAGGGCGCGATCTCTTGGTTTGAATACGCCTCGCCTGTGTTTTTGCCGGAATTTGGCGAAAGTCCCATGCCGGATTATATCATTTATGTCCGAAAACGCGCAGATGATTTTCAGGCGAGAATCGCCGCAACCACGCGGACAATCGGGCTGGCATCCATTATCGCAATTTTGGGCGCATCCGTCCTTGGCGGACTTTTCACAAACTCATTGTCCAGCCAGATTTTGCTGCTAAATCGCAAAATGAAAGATTTTGCCGCCGGAAAACTAAACGAACCCATAGAAATCAAGGCGCGGGACGAAATTAGCCAGCTGGCCGATAGCTTTAATGTTATGGCGGTTGACATTGACAATAGTATAACAGAGATTACTAACGAAAAAAACAAAAATGAAATAATTTTGCATAATATGACCGACGGAGTGCTGGCATATAATAACAGCGGTGGGCTGATTCATAGCAATTATGTGGCGGAGGAAATGCTGGGAATAGAGGATTTGGCGCGGCTATCTATACATGAAATGCTGTCCCGGCTGGGCATTGAGGCCGACCCGGGCGAGGGCGTTGCGGGAATTGAGATTTTGCAAGATGTTTCCATTTCGATTGGTGAAAAATATATCAATGCCGGGTTTAATGCCTATAAAAACACCGAGGGGCATATCGAGGGCGTGATTATCGTGTTTCAGGATATCACAAAACATATGAAGCTCGATAATATGCGCAAAGAGTTTGTGGCAAATGTATCACACGAGATTCGCACTCCTTTGACAACCGTGAAAACCTATACAGAAACCCTGATTGACACCATCGAGGAGGATGGCCATGCGGATTCAAAATTGCTGATAAATTTTTTAAATACAATCAATGGCGAGGCGGACAGGATGACCAGCATTGTTAATGATTTGCTGGAACTTTCGCAATACGATAGCCGCCAAATGGAATTTGCGATGGTGCAGGCGGATTTGGTTGGGCTGATAGAGGCGAATGCCCGCAAACACAGCGTTGCGGCGCAGCGGCAGGGCAAAGAGGTTACATTTTATGCGACAATGCCGCGCGCTCCGGTGCTGGTCGACCCTAATCGTATAAACCAGGTTTTTAACAATATCATTTCCAATTCCCTACGATATAGCGAGGCCGGCGCGCGGATAGAAATCGAAATCCACGCCGCCCGAGCTAGCTATTTGGTTTATGTCACCGACACCGGAATCGGCATTCCCAAAGAGGATTTGCGAAATATTTTCGAGCGGTTTTACCGAGTGGACAAAGCGCGTTCCCGCGAGCTGGGCGGCACGGGCCTAGGCCTACCCATCGCCAAAGAAATCATGGAAGGCCACGGCGGCAAAATCAGCGCATCCAGCGAGCTGGGCAAAGGCACAACCATGATGCTGCGTTTCCCAAAACCCAGCGAATAGGCAAGCAAAAGGAGGAAAATTATGGCAACTGCTTTGGCTTATGCATACGAAACATATAAAGTGGATATTTGGAAAAACGAGGCCGGGGACGGATATTGGGCTAGTTGCGATATGCCAAATGGCGGAGCAAATACGGTAGGCGACACAATTCAGGAAGTGTGCGCAAATATGTATGAGGCAATGGAACTTTATTTGGAAGATTATCCTCAAATTAACAATTTTTTGCTAACATTTGAGGAGCGTAATTAACGATTGGAGGAAATCCCATGGAGAAAAAGACGTTTTATATTACGACACCCCTGTATTATTCGGATGCGAATATGCATTTGGGGCATGCCTATGCCACGGTGGCGACGGATACTATGGCGCGCTATAAAAAGCTGCGGGGCTACGATGTGCAATTTTTGACGGGGATGGATGAGCATGGGCAAAAGGTGGAGCAGGCCGCGGCGGCGACGGGTTTGACCCCTCAGGAGCATGTGGATAAAATAGCGGATGCTACCCGCGAGCTTTGGAAAATTTTGGATATTGAGTATGATTTTTTCCATCGGACTACCGACCCCGCCCATCATGCGGCCGTTAAAGCGATTTTCCAAAAATTGTATGAGCAGGGAGATATTTACAAAGGCGAATATACCGGGCTTTATTGTTTGCCTTGTGAAACATTTTACACACAGCGGCAGTTAAATAATGGCAATTGCCCCGATTGTGGGCGGGATGTTAAAAATATATCGGAAGAAGCTTATTTTTTCCGTATGTCAAAATATGGCAATGCGCTGATGGAGCATATTGAGGCAAATCTCGATTTTATCCGCCCCGCCACCCGCCGCAATGAAATGATAAATAATTTCCTAAAGCCGGGGCTGGAGGATTTGTGCGTTAGCCGCACTTCCTTTACCTGGGGGATTCCTGTGGATTTTGACCCCGGGCATGTGGTTTATGTTTGGCTAGACGCGCTGACAAATTATGCCAATGCCCTAGGATTTATGAGTAATAATGACGAAAATTACCGCAAATATTGGCCGGCGGATGTGCATATTGTTGGAAAGGAGATTGTCCGTTTTCATACGATTATTTGGCCCGCCATAATGATGGCTCTGGGCGAGCCTTTGCCGAAATCCATATTTGGCCATGGCTGGCTGATTATCAAGGATAAAAAAATGGGCAAATCCATGGGAAATGCTGTAAATCCGGTGTTTTTGGTAAACCGATATGGGTCGGATGCTATTCGCTATTTCCTTTTACGCGAGGTGGTTTTTGGCCAAGATGGCAATTTTACTACCGAGGCTTTGCTTACACGTATAAACGCCGATTTGGCCAATGATATCGGCAATTTGCTATCCCGCACCGTCGGCATGATAGATAAATATTTTGACGGCGAATTGCCAGCGGAGCAAATAAAATTCGTCGAAATAGACAAAGAAATAATGGATTTTGCAAAAAATACTGTGCAATCTGCCGAAAATTATTATGATGCCCTGCATCTCGACCAAGCATTGGCGGAAATATGGCGGCTGATTTCCCGCGCAAATAAATATATCGACGAAACCGCCCCATGGGTGCTGGCGCGGGATGAATCCCAAAAATCGCGGCTGGCGGGGATTTTATATATGCTGGCAGAGGTTTTGCGGATATCGGCCATCCTGATATCCCCCGCAATGCCCCGCACCCCCGCCCATATTTTCACACAGTTAGGCATAACTAACCCGGATATCCAAACATGGGAAAGCCTATCCCAATTCGGCGCAACACCCGCACAAATACGTATAAACAAAGGCGATATTATTTTTCCAAGAATCGATATTAGCAAAGAGCTAGAGGAAATGGCAGAAATGGGGGATTAGCAATGTTTTTTGAATCGCACGCGCATTATGATGACAAAAGCTATTCGATGGATAGAGACCGCCTGCTGGGTCAGGATTTGCCGGCGGCCGGCGTTAGCACCATTGTGAATATCGGCGCCTGCATGGGCTCGAGCCGCCGCTCTGTGGCGCTGGCCGAGCGGTATGAGTATGTCTATGCCGCTGTGGGGGTGCATCCCCATGATGTGGCGAATATGTATGACAAAGATATGGAGGAGCTGGCCCAGCTGGCCGCCCATCCAAAGGTGGTGGCTTTTGGCGAAATCGGGCTGGATTTTCATTATAACCATTCGCCCCAACCCGTGCAAATCCGGCGTTTTCACGACCAAATGGAAATGGCTATTTCCCTGGGTTTACCCGTTGTAGTCCATTCTCGCGAAGCGGATAAAGAAACGCTGGAAATTTTAACCAAATATGCGAGCCGCATAAAAGGTCTGGTGGTGCATTGTTTTTCCGGCGATTTGGCTTTGGCGCAAAAATACGTGGATATGGGCTTTTATATCGGAATCAGCGGCGTTGTATCATATAAAAAGGCCTTTGGACTGCATGCCTGCGCTCAAAAATTGCCATTTAATTCCATTTTGCTGGAAACGGACTGCCCCTATCTTTCCCCCGAGCCAAAGCGGGGCAAACGCAATGATTCCCAAAATCTTCCAATCATCGCCGAGCATATCGCCCGCCTGCGAAATACCACCGTTGCCGAGGTTGCCGCAAAAACTGATGAAAATGCCAGAAGGCTTTTTGGAATGCCATTATGAAAAAATTGTTAAAACTTTGCGAAAATCTGCGCAGCCTATGGTGGCTGGGGCTTTGGGGCGTTTTGGGGACTATTTTCAATGTGCCATGGCTGATGTATTTTAATTTCTTTTTTCTGTTTGGATTGCTCGGTTTTCCCCTTGCTCTAAAAGGCGAATCCGGCGTGATTTGGCAACCTTTTGCCCAGATTTTTGGCATGATTTTTACACCCCTGCGCCATGGTTTTCGTTTGCCTGACAAAAATTCCCATGCCAGCCCAAATAGCTATATTCTGCCATTTTCGGGCAGTTGGACTGTCGTCAATGGGGGCGCGGATAAAGAGATTTCCCATTCCTGGGGCATTTATCCCCAGCGATATGCCCTGGATTTTATAATGACTGACGATGATGGAAATTATTTCCAGGGCGACAAAACCGCGCTGGATAGCTATTTTTGCTATGGCGCGGATATTATCGCCCCGGCTGATGGGGTGATTGTTAAAAGTGTGGCGCATCATCCCGATAGCCGGGTTGATGGGGAGAAAGCGCATTGTGATGCAAATGACATTCTTGGCAATCATTTGATTATCGACCATGGCGGCGGCGAATTTAGCCTAATCGGCCATCTCGCGCCAAATAGCCTAACCGCCACCGCCGGCGAATGGGTGCAGCAGGGGCAAATCATCGCCAAATGCGGCAATTCCGGCAATACCTCCATGCCCCATATCCATTTCCAGCTGCAGGCGGGCAAGGGCGCATTCCTCTCCGCCGGCCTGCCCATAGCCTTTAGCGGTATCGCCGCCCAACCCCATCCAAATTACGCAAAAATAGACCCCCGCCCCACCAACGGAAATCTACAAACAATCAACAACAAAACCTACATAGGGCGCGGGGTTATAGCTATAAATGAAGCGTGCAAAGACAGCACCGCTTAAACCGCAATCACATAATCTATCCAATCCTTGAGCAACCGATGCTCCATCGACTTTAGAGCCTCGCCATACAAATTATAGGCCGAAATGTCAGTATCTTCCAAATATTTGATACTTTTTTTCGGCCCAAAATAAAATTTGTCGCGCAAACTAAAATAAATTTCCAAGCTATCTGTTAGCAACCAGTGGTATCTGAATAAACCTTCTGTGTCGCGGTTTTCTGAGCGTTTCAGCATTTTTACAAGCCAGGATTTAAGACTTTCTTTCTCTTGGTCGGTTTTGGCGGAATTGTTTAAAACATGGTCAGCTGCGCCATTTTTCAGCCGCATGGCCACATTATTATAATCCTTAATTATAATCGCATCGTGAAGATGAGCAAAATCAGCATAATCAGTTATATTGCTAACCTCGTCAAGGGTATGAATAAACAAATCTAGCTGCATCTCCGCCACAAATGAGGTATCATGCGAAATTGACTTGCTCGCGACTATAATTGCACAATCAAAATCGCTATGTGCGTTATATGTCCCATCTGCATACGAGCCATAAATGAGGATGCAAAGCGGAGTGTAGCTATTCGTTATATGCGTAATTATTTCTTGCATCTTTCACCCCTCCTAAGAGCCTACGGACTGCTTTGCGCGGATGAATTTGTGCAAAATCGTATCTAGCTGGGTGCTTTGAATTGGCTTTGAGAGGAAACTGTCAAAGCCTTGTTCGATAAATTTTTCGGCCTGGCCTATCATGGCGTTTGCGGTAAATGCGACCATATAGCCTTTGTAGTCTAGCTCGCGTATTTTGCCCGCCGCCTCCACGCCGTCCATATCCGGCATCATATAATCCATAAAAATCACGCTATATGTTTTGCCTGATTTTATTTTATCAATGGCCGCCTGTCCGCTTTTTGCGGTTTCTATTTGCAAATCATAAAAGCTCATCAGCTCCTGCGCCACATATAAATTGGCCTCTACATCATCAACCACCAAAACCGAGCCATATGGCATGGGCTCATATACCAGCCCGGAATTCCATTTATGGGATAGCGCGCTGGCCTCGTGATTGCGCAGATTATCGGCAGCCTCTTTGCCTAGCACCTCTTTGCCCGCCGCCATCTGCGGAATAGCCACACAAATGGTCGTGCCTTTGCCCACCTGGCTTTGCACCGAAAGAGTGCCGCCCATCATATCAACAAACCCCTGAACAATCGACATCCCCAGCCCTGTGCCTGCCGACAAATGGTCCTCCTGCTCATGAAAGCGGGTGTATTCGTCGGTGAGAATGGCTATTTGGGATGGGGTCATGCCCCTGCCCGTATCCGAAACCTCGATTCGCAGCAAAACATCATCATCGTTTTTATATTCACAATACAAACTAAGCCTAACATTGCCGCCATCGGTGTATTTAAAGGCATTGGACATGAGATTGTTAATAATTTGCTTTATCCGAAGCTCGTCCCCTATTAGATAGGCCGGCATATTTTCATCAACATCTATTTCAAAACTAATTTCCTTGTCTGCCAAATTTATAACATGCAGCTGAACCGTGTCCCAAATAAGGCTGGACGACTCATATCGGCCAATAATCAAATCCATTTTATTTGATTCGATTCTGGAAATATCCAAAATATCATTTATAATCCCCTGCAAATTATTTGCGGAATCAAATATTTTGGCAAAAGCTTCCATTATATTCAGGGGGAGATTTGGGTCGCGCAGCTGAACCTCGGAAATACCCAGCACCGCCGTGATAGGCGTGCGGATTTCATGGCTCATCCGCGCCAAAAATCGGGTTTTGGCCAGCGAATTTTGCTCCGCCAGCGCGGCGCGCAAATTGGCCGCATGATTTTTTTCGATACTCTCGATTAGATTGTTTACCCTTGTCAAAGCCTCGCGATAGCTGCCCTCGAAATCGGTGGCGTCGATTCGCGCGCTCATTTGGCCGCTTTCGTTTTCAATCGCCACTTGGTTAATTTTGGCAATAACCTCTGTCATAGATGAAATGGAATCATTTACCAGCCGCGATATTTCGTCAGTCTCCCGGACGGATATCGACAAATCGCCCTGCTTTATCCGCAAAACCAGCTTTTCAATGGATTTTATCCGCACCACAAATGATTTAACCGCCAGCCATGCCAAAAGCACAGCCAGCACCACCACCAAAATAACCACAATCAAGGCATTTGTGGAATATCTTTGCAAAATTTCGCTGATTTCCATTTGCAAATCTCTGGCCTCGGCATCCATATATGGTCGCAGTCTGCCAATATTTTCCTGCGCCACCCTCGTATGAATGCCAATATCTACCATCTGCTGCAAACTCGGCTCTCCGCCGGCAAAAAAACCATCGCTAACAGCGCGGTATAATTGCTGCACACTCATTTGAATCGCGCTCATTGTACCAATGCCCATCAGCCGATTTTGTTCACTTATATAAATGTCAGAATTTACCAAATAAATATAGCGGTCTGTGATTATTTGCATCTCGCGCACAAATCCGGAAATAATCCCGGAATGATGGGCGAGAATGCTTTCATGCATTTCAATAGATAGCTCATAATAAAGCACCAAAGACTGAATATTGCGATTAAACTGCTCAAATACCGCCTCGAATAAATCGACCTCCACGCTGCGGGTAACAACAAAATCCATCATATGCAGATGGGCGGAATTCACGCGATTTAATATCGAGCTGGAATATAGGATGATAATAATAAACAGGGAAATTATTACAAAAAAGGAAATATATAGCCGCGCTGTAATTTGTATATTTTTTAACTTTTGCAACACGGCTTAATTCCTCCCCTCGGCTGGCCAGGTATTATTTTCCAGCCAATTTTCCAGCTCGTCGGCGTTTGCAGGCAAAATCAGCTGGCCTGTTGATATTTGTATGTAGATTTGTTGGATTGTTAATTGAATATCATTCGGCACGGCAACATTTGATTGGAAAGTATCATAGCCCACCGCGCCCTCGGCAATGCCGCTAATATGCAGACCCGCGCGCCATTCGCCGCATAATAGGCCGCAAATTTCATTAAACACAATCCCGGCCACATCCCGCAGGGCTGTGCCTACAATATGATTTGGCTCGATAAAATTAGTATTTGCGCCGGATGCGAAAGAATAGCGACCGGCCTCTCTGGCGGCCTCGTGTATGCCCAGCCCCGCGCCGCCGCCTATGCTCAGAATAAAATCCGCGCCATTTCCATACATTTCCAAAGCCATTTCCCGCGCCAGCGAAACATCGCTAAATGAGCCAATAACCCCGACAAGCACCTGCACATCAGAGTTTACAAAACGCGCGCCCGCCTCAAATCCCAAAATCCCCTGCCGCATGGGAAAGGTATCCATACCAACGAGAACGCCGATTTTATTGTAATTATTTGCCATGGGCATATCGCTTTTTGTGCCCAGCCCGGCCATTACCCCCGCCAAAAAGGTCTGCTCCACCCAGTTTGTCTGCACCGCGCTAACATTTGCCAGATTTAGCTCGGAATCAATATGGGAAAATCGCTGATTGGGAAAAAGCGGGGCAATGGCCGCCAAAGCATCGGCAGACGCGCCCGCGCCCATTATTATAATCAAATCCAATGCGCCCGATTCCACCTTTGAGCGCAAAATCGAATAAATATCATCGCCGGGCATGGGTATGGCCAGCTCGAATGAAATGCCATGCTCCAATTCGGCGCGCAGCAGGCCGGATAGAGCCGCATCATTAAAACCCCGGTCACCTGTGCCGCCGGGCCCCAAAATCAGGCCAATATGCGCCGCCGCAGTATCGGAAGCACCAGCGGCACCCTCGCGCGAACATGCAGCCAAAGCCGCCACCATCAGCATTACCATCCCAAATATCAAAAAGCTCCTGATTTTCATCAATGCTCCTCCTAAAAGCCTTTTTGAAATCAATACGATTAACCAAATGTTATTATATCACAGCCAGCAGAGAAATGCAAGAGCGGATAAACTATTGATTTTGTTGGATTTATTAAGTTTATATTACGAATGACGATTGGGGGCGAATTTTGTTAAAAAATGGTTGACAGGGCGGCTGTTTTTCGCTATAATATTATCTAGCCTTATATCCTTATTAAGGGAGATGTTTGCATATGGATGACAGAAACGAAAAGCCTGACAAAATCGAAAATTTGGACGAGATGTCGAAAAAGGCTGTTGGCAGTCTTTTTGATGAATCGCCGCGAAATATGCCCGCCCCAAACCCGCCGCCATACCGCTTTGGCGACGGTGTTTCTGATGCCGCCCATGAGGAATATATCGAGCGCGCCACCCATACCGCCCGCGCTGAGCGGGAAAAAATCGAGGCGGAGCGGGGTCGAAAAGTCCAAGACCCCATTATGAAGCGCGCCGGGGATGCGGACGCGCCGCGCCGTCCCGGCAAAAATTTAACGCGCATACCCGCCGACCGCCGGGGGCTGACCCCCCGCCCTGTCGAAGCGGCCGCAAATCCTTTTGATATGCGGATTGTGGCTTTGGTTGGGATTGTTATTGTTTTGATTATTTTTGTATTTATGGCAACGCGGATAAATGCTCGGGGACGCCAGCTGGCGCAGGCCGAGGCGCAAATCGAATATTTAACAGCCGACAACGCTTATTTGGTGGGGCAAATTTCCCAACTGGAATACCAGCGGGACAACCCCATAATCGCAAACCCCACCGAACCGCCCGCCACAACCCCGCC
>Ga0209755_10002039_pt1 | contig 28828 bp, 23 predicted proteins | sample TergutCo191P1_FD_187301 | JGI IMG/M metagenome (GOLD analysis project Ga0209755, IMG submission 187301) | Cornitermes sp. P1 segment gut microbial communities from Petit-Saut dam, French Guiana - Co191P1 (SPAdes) (version 2) | ecosystem: Host-associated > Arthropoda: Insects > Digestive system...
GTGTTTTTTGTTAGTACAGTATGCTCCAGCACATGTATCTCTGCTATAAACACAGACAAGATGCATTTAACAGATGTGTTTTTTGTTAGTACAGTATGCTCCAGCACATGTATCTATGCTATAAACACAAACAAGATGCATTTAACAGATGTGTTTTTTGTTAGTACAGTATGCTCCAGCACATGTATCTCTGCTATAAACACAAACAAGATGCATTTAACAGATGTGTTTTTTGTTAGTACAGTATGCTCCAGCACATGTATCTCTGCTATAAACACAAACAAGATGCATTTAACAGATGTGTTTTTTGTTTGTACAGTATATGTCAACACATGCATTTCTGCTATACACACAGCCGTATCTTGCTTTACACATTTGGACAGCGTTGCACCCAAATAAAAAATTTACATTTCATGAATCACAAAGGTAATGTTAAACACATCTTCACATTCTGTAGCTCTTACAGGACTGCCATACAAAATTTAAATAAACGTTTATTAAAACACAGAATCTGGCTTCAGTCTACATGTGCATTTTTTGTGAATTAACGCTTTAAACACCGAATTAAATCCCATCTGCCATTTACTGGCATTATTAGGAGCTCACCATATTCTCCATGTTAGCAAGATAGGGGTTAAAGCCATGCCACAACTATTTAAATTGATTTAAATCCCTTGGGAATGACAAGTAGGCGATAGGGCTTGGCACTGCCAAATCTATCAGGTAAGAAACAAAAGACACTTCCCAATGAAATAACTAAAAGACACTCATATCTATAAACACACATGTTTCTGCATAGGCCTTGAGGTTTTCACTGTGGCAGGATTGAGGTCTCTCTTCTTATGTGACATCACACCATGTCACAGGGTAATCAGTTCCCAACACCTTGAAGGCAATATATTCCTTCAAAACATTGGAAACAGACCTTAAGTGATGCAATGTCACATCCCAGAAGAATGTGGTCCTCATGCATGCACCTGCAAGACACTCACCAGTAAATTTAGCACCAACTTTCCGTGGTCTCTCCATGCAGTCTTTCTTTTTGTGTGTTACTGCTCCACAGTTCTCACAAGCTCCTTTCCTGTACTTCACTGCAACAGAGGTCTACAGACAAGGAAATATAACATCCTTAATATCCTGCTACAATTACCAATAAAACATTAACAGTAACCCTTCTAGAGCCACACCACACACTATCAACTCAACATGATATAGCTGACAGTTACTCAGTCAAGAAATAACTTGCTTTTATAAAATGGGGAAGTCTGTTACTGTGCTGGCAAAGGTCCAATATGGAACACTGTCCTGACCCAAGTCAAATTCAATCCAACCCTTCATACTGACATTCCCAAAAGATCCATTTTAATATTTGCCATCCATCTGTGCATTGGGTTCTTAAGTGACCTCTTCACTTGGGTTATTCCAACCAAAATTTTGTATGATTTTCTCATCTCCCACAAACAAGTGACCATGTCTTGTCCATCTCATTCCCCTCAATATAATCACCCTAATAATAACAAACAATGTTACTCATTATACAGATGATTGGTTTAGGAAAAGGAACACATCCACATATCAGCTTTGGTACACATTCCCTTTTCCAAGTAGGTGATTCAATGATATCTCTCATGCTATTTTTCTCAGATAGTTATTGCTTGGCAAAAAGTCTCTTCAAACTGTAAATCTCTCTTCCACAGCACAGACTCTATTTACTGATTCAAGCACAGTAAAGAATAAAAGATCATTTTTATTTACATAAGCAAAACCAAGATCTATACACTAAGAAATGCCAAACTTATATTGAAACCTGACAAAAAAAATATACCCCACCAGAACAGTATATGATTAATTCCACATCTTTGAATCAAATTAAAATCATTACTACTGACATCATGAAGTTACTCACTGTATCTACTCCTCTTTTATACCACTCATCTATTTTTGAGAAATTCTTCTGCTTTTCTGGTTGTGGTCGCTGATGTTTTAAGGTGGGGCCTTTAGCACCAAAGTACCATGGAGCTGAGGATATATACTGTGGGATATGAGGGTTGATGTCTTTTCCTTCCTCATCCACTGCTGCTGGTGCAGTTCCAGCCTAGACAAAATGTTCAAATTAAAACACAATTAAACTCCCTTCAGGTGCAACAACAGCACTTTCCATCTATACATCATCTCACACACCTTTACTTCCAATTGGATCAACCATATTATATCACACCCCTAGAAACTTTTTTTCTTTGGTTTCACATCTGCAGCCCCAGAGAAATATCCACTTCCCCTCACCTCTGCCCTTCTATTTTCATTTTACATAACCACTACCGTGTTCAATCAAAGAAAAGTCACACAGCTAATCTACATCCAACTTCACTTCTCTCAGCACAAAAATGAGCTAATAAAATTAACTACCCAACCAAACAAGCAACAAAATAACCCAGTAACCTGAAGGATCAACACACTAAGATCACACACACCAAGTTTCACTACTGGATGAACTCCTGATCCACCCACATACACCTCCAATCCTTACAGCATACTCTCCCAAAGTCACTGTTCGATGTCATCAGTCCATCTCCCAAGTGGGCAACCACCAGGAGTGTTTTTGCAGATAGTACAATGAAACTGCCTGTAATACCTTTCGTGCTTCTTCAAGTTCCTTGGCTTTCCTCCAGTCTTCTCGGGATTTCTTTTTAGGTTCATCTTCTTCAAGTGTACTTTTATTTCTGAGTATTTCAGAAATAGGAATATTCTGTGCAGTGGCCATGACGAACAATTGTAATGTATTATTTTAAGCACACTGTAAACAAGAAAAAGTTAATTCCAACAATGTTTCCACTTTACAGAAGACTTCATTAAAACAAAGTATTAAATGCAAGGTAAGTTCACTTTAGTTGCTATTTGGAGAATACACATGAGTAAAAACTGCCTAGAACCTGGTGCTCTTAAACAACAGCAACACAAAGTCTCCTCCATTTTACCATACTGAGTACATATAACTGCAACTTCCACTGTGTGGCGATACACATAGACAGATGTAGGGAGAATAGCCACTGTAGATTTAGGAGTACATTAGCAACAGATGTTATTTGCCACCATGTCTCCAAAACATGGTCAAGACTTAACCAACACCACTGGCAAAGAAATATCCACTTTGGATGTAAACTAAAGATTTCTTTCTAGTCTCAAGAAAAGGAATGTAGAAACCAACTGTGGCACTTCAGCACCTATCCCAAGTGTGATGAGGGACACATGATAATAACTGACGCATCCTCTAAATCACGCAATACTATGTGGCTGATAATTTTACATCCCTTTGTGCCAAACTAGCAACTTTTGGGCATCAAATGGCCTAAATGTTTCTCTCTCCAGTTTGTTCAAATTCATCCTCCAAATTGCCTGAAATAAACATCATCTTGATTTTAAAACAAACCCCTTTCAAAGAATAAAAAATTCAAAATTAATGCCTTTGTTTTTCACTTATCAAGCCTCCAAAAGTTTGTAACTGCTAAAATTCAAGAAAAAACACTACATGTTCAGACCAATATGATATTTCATCCTGAATCATAGTACTTTAACGTATCATGCACCAGGAACACACCAGTTACCTTTCATGAAGTACACAACTTATTTTCTGGAATGTCAATTTATATCATGCTAAAAGCATATTCATAGAAAATATTGACCATACCTCTCAGAACATTCCACACACCAGGGCCTTTCTTAGTAACTACAATTTTCCAATAAAATGAGAGGCAAACATCTTAGTACAAACAGTCAATCAGTATTTATTCTGAACATGGCCAAGCTCCAGTGCTCACAAAAACCTGCAGTATTGGGTCCTCAATCAACTGATTAAGACCCACTTTTCACAGTATAATGTCTTATGCAACACAAAATAGCCAGCCACTCTAACAGACAAATCTTTCGGTCAACTGTTATGAGTACTGTACACACACACACACAAATACAATTGTGAATGTTAACATTTTCTCCAAGATGTAGTTATTTTAATTCATACTCCCAATGAACATAACGGTAATAAATAAAAGTGCACGACCCACACACAAACTACTATCATATAACTTATTAGAATTTCTGAACAAGTTATGTGACAACCCACATGGAAAGTCACCAAATGTTCATGTAGGCTTAGACCAAGTTGATTTGTCCAGTACAAATACAACCACTGCAATATTTCTTCCTAACATCATTTAAATCAGTGGTAAGCAACCACATGGGCAAGAGGGCCTAATCAAGAGACAAAAATGGTGGCAGGCCACATTATAAATAACACCAACTTTTTTACTTCTGCATCATTAACAATAATACCCTGTCATCAATACTGTCAATACAGGTGTGACAAAACTTAATCTTAAGAAATACGAATTGTACAAAATTTGAAACCGACTTTCTCTACTACGTTCTAATTTGTCTCTTTGCCATCACTGAACTTACCCATTCAGCAATATGCTATGACTGAGAAAACAACAGAAATGAAAGGGGAAGAGACTTCTGTGACAGAGGCAGTTCCAGATACAAGCTGTGTTGTCAAATACTGTGATAGATATTGCTATTTGAAATGAAACTTCTACTTAGAATATGGTACAAAAAGGATGCTGTACTGTCAATAATACGATATATTTCTAAATAATGTTTCTTATAAATATGGACAAAATAATTATTCATAAAATTCTTATCTTTCTGTTATGTTGCAGGCCACAATGCAAAAGGTAAAAGGGCTGCATTTTGCTCATCACTGATTTAAATGTTACATAATAAAAGCCACACATAAATATGAACAATTTTCAGAAATTAATCAGACCATCCACTTATGATACGAACGCTCCAAATCTAATAACCAGGTACCATGCCACAGTGGTCAGTCAAACTATTACAGAATTTTGAATATATATTATAAGAACACAGAATTGTCTGTAGAGCTTACCTCTAGTATACAACAGCTGTCAATGGGTCTCTGAATGGGCCGGGGTATACTTTAGCAACATCTTCCAGAAATCTATCAAACTTTTCACCTGTACTCAGTAATTCCATAGGGTGGAAGTACAGGTATTGAAACAAACACAGGTCGCGTGTTTTTGATTCCTGAGATTCGTCAACAAAGCGCTTTGCAGTACGCCACATACACTTCACTTTATTACTTTTCCCTTCCAGGTTACTGGACTCCACAAATTCTAGATGATGGCCAACGAACTGTTTCTGAAACTCCTCACTCTTGAGCTTGCTATAAGATTCCCAAGTATCTGTCAGTATCTTCGACCCTTCTAAAACAAAAGTCTTAATCAATGGAATCAGGGTCCCTGCATTATTCTTTTGAATTTCAAGCAAAAAACATTCATTGGTGTCTTTATCTACTCCTTCCAGGAAACAGACCCGCTTCCGCTGGGAAGCAATGAATCTGTCAACATGAAATTCATTTATTGCCACCACATGACCAGGTCCACCCACAGGTTTGGTCCGATTACTCACAATCACATAGCATACTTCACGGCAAAACTGGTAGTAGTCCAGAACAGTTGTCTTGCTCAATTTCAACTGCTCAGCAGATTCACTAATATTGTCACCTCTAATCCAAAAATATATCAACATAAAATTTTGACGAACACTTAAATGAGACCCAAAGAACCAAGTATTTTTTGTGACTGACCACTTTTTTCGACACTTTTTTCTTGAGCACCTCAATGAAAATGGCACTTTCAATCCTTCATTGGAGCGTTTATACCATCCAACATTGCCAATAAAACAGACTGGACAAAGTGTTTTCTTTTCTGGCAGTAAATTTTTCTTCACTGCAAACTCTATTGCTGTTGCTTCATTTTCTACTGCTAATTCCAGCTCCTCAAATTGCATAATGTTGCAAGATGTGTACTGTACAAGAAAAAAAAAAAAGCCCACACACATATATATATATATATATTATGTAATTACACTAAGTCTTCAGACTACAATGTTATGAAGTGCCAATCTTAATGTAAGATCTCAGGTTTTCATGGAAGTGAAGATTCACACTGTGGCGTTCTGCATTAGACACAATGATGTAGACAAGAACATCAGCACCAACATTATCTCCTAACACGTAATATCACAAAATGTCAATTTTTACTTTTATGTGACTGGTTTCTTCAACACTTTCAATTGCAAGGATTATATGGCACTGAATGATAGCATGATTAGCAAATAATAAACTGGAAAGGAAGCAGAAGATAGTAATGGTGGACCAATTTTAAGGTGCTATCCTGGCATCTGGCTGCAGGGACCAAGAAGAACTACCAAATATCTGGTAGGACGGCTACCCTCAGCCCAAAATTTTAACCTCACACTTCCAAATACGAAAGAGTGCTACCATTGACCACAGTACTCTAAGTGTCAGCTGTAAACAGCTGCTGACAAATATACTATCACATGCTGCTTTTGAAATATTCACAACTAAAAAATAAATATAACAACTTACTTCCAAAATATCAACCTCAAAGGGACTCTCCAGTTCCAACCATGATAAGGGACAAAATACCAAATTAATAAATGCATGAAGATCTATAACAAGCCAGCTGAAGGTGTGTCACAGTGACCTCAAAGAACCAACAATGGGAAAATATACTCCACAGAACTCACAACAAAATCCTTTACAACAATGCAAAACACTTACATGTGCATTAGGAGGTGCAGGTATGTTGTCATCTTATAGCACTAAGGTTTCCTTGGATGGAGGAGGCAATGACAGAGAAACAGGCAATAAGGGTTCTTTGTAAAATTACATAAAATTAAAATGAACAGGAAACACAATATTTCACACAAATATCTATTCTAGTTTCCAGTAACTGCTCATTTTGCATGACAACAGCTTCTTAATACTGCAACTGTTATTTTGACCTTCGTGTTTGGAAGCAATATAATTTATAAAAGTTAATCAGCATCTCTACCATTAATGTCTGTACGATGTTTATGCTACAATTCACAAAAGCTACCAAATGTCATGATCAAGTCCTTAGTATCAATGCTTCATATTCAGAGGAGTTATGAGTTTAAATCTTATTTACTATTATAATGACTTTAATGTCATTAATGCCAGCCTGTATACCAAGACAATGAATAATTTAGGATCAAACATCAAGATAAATAGATAACAAACAAAGGTTAAAATCAATGACATGCACAAAAAGGTTACAGGCACATATCAACAATCATAAGAGACAAGGTGACCTGCTTAATGAGAGGGAAGATGGGGAGACATCGAAATATTATTTACAGATATGAATGTCAACATAAAAACAACACCCCCACCTTGAATACTCAGACTAGAATGTCTCAATTACAAAAGCTTTTTGTGACCCATTTTAACATTAAGGTACTATATCCAACTGCTGCCATTACTCTCAAATTTCTGAAATACTGGATTGATGTACACTAGTAACCAATACCAGTATTCATAATACACATATACTACTTTTCTGTAAATTAGGTTAACAAAAGATCAGCAGGCATTATCACACAGTAAATACGTTCTTTTAAGTGAAACTGACTTTTTGCAATCTCTGCTTGTTTTTGTAGACAAAACAGGTAAAATGTCATTGCATCTGAGAATGACAACTTCAGTTAATGTACCATAAATATTTTATTTTCTCCCATTAATTATATTTTATATCACTTTTGGCACTAACCTAACAAGCACAAAAAATAATTTCAAACTACTAACCCATGTAATTCTTTTACTCAGCATGGGATTATTTACAGTTACTAGCCAAAACATAATCCAAACTTAACTACATGAACTGACTACTATATTGTTACATTTTAAGAACTACTACTAAAATATCAAATTCATAATGTGAAAAACCACCAGCAAAAGTGTTTATATTAACGCAAGTAATGAATAATCATCACATTAATTAATTAATGATAAATGGAGACAAGGTTAAATAGATTACATTGGTTTGGGTATGTACAGAGAATGGAAGAAAATAGAATTCCCAAAATGGTATTATACATGAATTTGGAAACAACAAGATTGAGAGGTAGACCAAGAAACAGATGGCAAGATGAGGTGAGAGAGGATGGAAGAATAGTTGGTGGAGAAGGGTGGCAGGAAAAAGTACATTAACAGAAAGGAATGGAAGAAGCTCCTGAGAACAGCATGGAATCGTCGCATTCTGCACATGCCAATAGAATGAATAAATGATAAATAGTTTGAATTGTTGTGTAGTTGACACACACATTAATTTTTTTGTTGTTGTGGTCTTCTTTCTTTTCTTTCTAGGATCCTTGTATTTACTGTATGTTAGCCATAAGCTTAATTTTATCATGCTTAGTTTTCGCCTCTCTTAAGACCAGGCATCGGAGGAATATAATTTACTTCTATTTCTTTTTGTTTATAACTGGATGCACTAAGTGTTTATCTCGCAAGCCATGTATGGAGTAACGCATGTAACAGTAGCTGCTTTGTTCTGCAGTAGCAGTCTGCTGCGTATCTTGAAAAGTGACTGAGCAACAGAGAATGAAGCTGGGCAGTGAGTGAGTGTTAACAGCAATGAAGAGCCCGCTGGCGAGATGTCACCAATACAGTTCAGCTGTAACTGCAATTATTCCCTACTTACACACAATAAAACTCCAGTACACTCTACTTGGGGATTATTGAGTGTGTGTGCGGCCTGCCCGACTACCCGTCTTAACCTGACTTCCAAGCTCCGTCCCTCCTGGATTAATGTGTGTCATCTACACAACAGAATTACAAAACGAATAAACATGCTTAGAACTGACATTAGTGAGATGTGTTTCTGTAACACAAAACATGGAAAGTTTATTTTTAGAAATACAGGCACAATAATCATACTTATGACTATATGCACAATTTTTTTTTTTTGACAATTTAAACTCATTTAGATTACTTTGATTTCTAGAATAATAATCCACAGTTTTGCAGTAAAAGAACAGTTGAGGGGTACGTTTCAAAATAACGGACAACCAACCGCATCTTGCACTGGCATTGTACCATGTAAGATACAATGGTTACACAAAATTGGGGTCATAGACCCAACAAGTACTGGAAGAGCATAAGTTCGAACTGTTCACTAGGTCATAATTTTTGTGTACGATACACCTGCAGCTCCAAAATACCAAAAAATTCCCCTATTACACATAACTTTCATAAGTAAAATTTTGGGGAATGCTTGTTACCACTCAGTACACAGTTGCTATCTAAAAATGTAGAGATTAAAACACTAAAAAAGTTATAATTTTTCTGTTATCCTGTATGGATGTGAATATGAACTCTCAAATTAAGCTAAAGAACATGGACTGACGGTGGCTTAAAACAAAGTGCTGAGGGAACAGTTCGGCATAAATTGAGAAAAGTGAATGTACACTGGAGAACACACTGCACTGAGGAGCTTTATTATGTTGGGTTGTCAGTGTTTCAGACAACTACCATTTGTCACTGCTTGCTGCTACCCTGATGGGTATGTGGACAGTTGGCTGAGTGGGTTGTATTAATACAATACAGGACTCAATGGGAAGCATCAACTGATAGCTGTCAGATAAAACAATGAACCTACACTACGATGGTGATCAAATCAAGGCTATGAGATGGGTGTAGTATGTGACATACATGTGGGAAATGAAGAATTCACACATACAAATTCTTGGTGGGGAAAATCTGAAGAAATAAAAGTGACCAATTGGAAGACTTATGTATGAACAAAATTAATATGCATCTTAAAAACAGGGAGGAAGGGCATGGACTGGATTCTTCTAACTCATGGGCCAGTAGCAAGCTCCTGTAAACCTGATACTAAAACATTATATTCCAAAAAATGAAAGAAAATTTATGGCCAGCCAAGCAATTATTTACTTTTCAGGAGCGACTGTGTTCCATGGAATTATGAAGGTACAGAATCAGGCTTCAGAAGCTATCTGAGAAATAAAATAATTAAGTCCACCATGACAATAATTGAAGACTCAAATATGTAAATTTTGTACAATATCCGTTGACCATCCCTGTTCTAAAGAATGCCAAATCTAAATGGTCAACATCAAGTGGAACTCCTTCCATTTTCCTTAATTACTGTATCAGAATAAGTTAGTTCCTACACCAGCAGACTGTTAAGTGATCTTAGACAGTAGGTCACTTAAGATTTTGGTCCTTACTAACTTGAGGTCAGCTACTGGCATTCTTTGTGCTCATATCCAACCATACTGAACACTGTATGTCGGGAGAAGTGATTCTGACAAAAAGAAGAAGAAAAAGAAGTTGTATGGTGAATTAAACTCCACCCGTAATATCTAGATTTATCCATACTGAGCAAACCATGTGTTTTAAATTTACGCAAAAAGAGTCAAGAAGAAGCAAACACTGCTGATTGAAAACTGTCAACTCCCCCACACACTGTCAACACAACTCTAAAAAACTCCAAAATTGCCACACAAAATTTCTCAGTTACATGTCACATTAAGTGTCTTCTGAAGTGCCTTGCAATGCCCTTTTATTAACTGAACAGCAGGTTCACAGGTGTATATGAACAATACATGCACTTTTGCATAAGGCCACAGCTCACAATAAAGACTCTGCAATATTTGTTTGACCAAGTTATATAGTCAGTTGAGAACTACTGCCAACACATAATACCCTATTTATGACCTACTACATTTACACAACCTTCACCAATATTTTTAGTCATACTATTCGTTTTCACTTGTTTATGAGTACCTACGTAGTGAAATTGGTTGCAGGAACAATTTTGTAACTTATCTCTGTACACCTTGTATATACTGTGTAATAAATCAATTAAAAAAACACAACCTTGGGGATTACTTCCAATTACCTTTACTTTTTTTAACACGTGCGATTCCAAAAAAATAATATAACCCTTCGCAGACTAATATTAGGCTACATTCTATATTGAGTTTCCAACCCATGAAGCCTGTATGTTTCGGAACATCGTTTTCTGGAATGTTTACTCGCTCGGGCGATAAGCGTATCTCCAACAACAATACTGCTTGAACCTCAAACCTCGCATTAGTTTGTTTCCATTCTGAAGCCTAAAGACCAGTCAGTGAATGCAGCATTGGGAAATAACCCTTGTTAATTATGGGCCTCATAATGAACTTAAAAATAGTCTGTGTGGCAACATGGAGTATTCTTAAAGCTAAAACTAGTGGTTCACATCGTGACAACCAAGTCCTGAAAAATGGTCACACGATAACTATGCAGCATCGCTTTAAAAATATCACACGAGAGAAAAATCAATACTACTTCCTGCACAGTTGTAGCAAGTAGATATTTTGTGTTTGAGTAAATACACGTACGAAAGAGAAAGATATTCACGCCACATCTCTTCCAAACAATACCACACATCTCCCTCGCCTTCCTGCGGCGAGTCTAATTCTAGATCCGCGAACTCCAATGTCTTTGAAAACTGAAGTGGAAAACTTTAATTACCTTTCAGTTAAATCACTAAAATGAACACTTTAAATATACCACATTCCTCTTTAAAAAAATTCACCAATTCGAACCACAACAGCAACACACCCACCCAAACGTAGCAAACTACGTTTTATAACAGTCATTGATCGTATATCACACTCCATGACACATCACAGTCTCGTAAAATCACGGCGCCCAAGTACAAATTCTACAGTCCGTCACAAAGCGCTTAGTTCCATCAACGGCCATACGCTCTCTAGTAAACTCTACGTAAACCGTGGTTTACAGCCACAGAGACCCACAGATTACTCTGTAGCACAGATTATCTCTGTAGGCTCACAGAACAAGCTGGCGCGAATGCTTCATTCAGTAAACGAATGTTGCATACCTAGATGATAAATGTGCACATGTTGGTTTATCACAAAAGTATAAACCTTTCTTTAATGCATGGATATGAAACACATAGCGTTGAGTACGAGAAGACATCATAACACTTTATTCAAAGTGTAAGGAAAAATAAAATTAATTTACTTATGGTTTATTCAATAACACTGACAGCAGTTTAGGCTGCATAGCATAGAATGGTAAAAGTTACCAGTGAATCATGAATTGGAAAGTCTGTGTGGGGTAAGCAGTTATGGTCTATTATGAGGTATTATACTGGAATATAAGGGGACCAACAACAACAAGAGCCTGTCCCAGTGGCTGCACGGCATTTTTCTGTAGCCTTTCGCCTGCTGAGATTGTGGGTTCAAATCCTACTGGGGGCATGGACATGTGTCTGTTGTGAGTGTTGTGTGTTGTCGTAGAGGTCTCTGTGACATGCTGATCACTCGTCCAGAGAAGTCCTACCAACTGCAACACGTCATTGTGTGTGATCTAGAAACCTTGTGAATGAGGAGGCCCTGGCCCATGGGGGGCTGTCACGCCAAAAACATACAAACAAATAACAACAAGAAACTTAGCATAGCCAGTCACAGGGCTCAGACTTTAACCCATGACCTCCAAAACATGAAGCAGCAGTGCTATCTGCTATGTGGTGACAAAGAATAAATCCAATTTACCTCTGTATCATGTTCCACAATTTTTATATATTCTCAGAGACAGTACAGTACTGCTCATTTAATGAGCCTGTCAGTACCTCAGACTGGATGGTATCCTGTCAAATGTCTTCCCAGTGTCATGAGATTATTAGCTAGGTTATTTTGAATGCATATTTTATCAACAGTTAATGATCCACACAGCTACAATGTAACAGCTGCTGAAAATTTAGGAAACAAATAAAACTGCTGGTTGCGCAAAACAATTTAATTTGGTAATCTTATAAGGGACTTATCAATTTTATTTTATTCTGTGCTAGTTGTCCAGTGATTATATAAGTAATGAATTCCACTCCCTAATAAGTTATCGGCCATTCATACAGGGCAGAAACAAGGAGCTATTTTTTTTTAAAGGAGCTGTACATGTTTACAGTCATTCCATATGACATGAACTGTAAATCCTGGAAGTCAATTTTGTGTACATGTTATGTGAAACACATAAGTATTGCTAATAACTTTCCTCCAAATTCTGTCAATGTCAATAGACGATATGAACTGAAACAAAATAAACTTATTAATTAACCTTTTGACAACTGGCCATTTAGCCCCCCTAGTTTACAGTGGGACAAAATTTCAAAATCTATTTAAATGAAACTCAATAAAAATATGTATCTCTGCTACCATTTCAGAATCTCAGTATAACAAAAACACAAGATAGTGACTACCTTGTATATTGAAAAAAGTATAATTTTTCTTTGACCAAACTCCTAACATTGATCTGCACCAGATTAATGTTACTGATATTTTAAATTACAAAAAATGCAGCAAAATGATAAAGTTTACTTGAATAGGTAACAAGACATTACCATCTTCCTTTGAGGCCTAAGCAAGCTCTCAGAGAAGTTCCAATTCATCCCCATTTAAAAGTCATAATGCTGCATGAGCAGTAGACCATCACGCACATGCAGAGTGAACTATACTCTGCTAGGCTGGAGAGTCAGACACTACACACAGTGGAAGTCTGTACAGTCAGGAATGGATTAATGTATGCCAGAGCTCAAAAACATGGCACAGTACAGGGGCACAATCACACCCCTTGCAATACTACTTTTTCCCTGGTTTGCCTTTTTATTTGGTACACAAACAACAATTCTCTTTTCTTTTCCCTGCCAATATGCAGAACGTTTTATTTGAATGTGACTCATCCACATCTCTGACCTGCCAAATTAACTGCTTGGAATATCACACATTTCAATATTTTCTTATTGGGAAAAACCATGATCCCTAGCTAGCTGTTCCCCAAATTTTAGATGGCCCATTTTCTCATGTTGGCTGGTCTCTGAATTTTAGATGACAGAAATCCCCACCCCCCCAAAAAAAAACACAGGACTTGAGGACTGATACAGCACCACTGTTTGTTCACTGCAACTTTTGTTGGTATAGCAAGGGTGCAGTAAATCAAAATACTGTATAATAGCAAAATTGTGCTCACAGATTTTCATTGAATCTAGGCAAGAGTAGCACTATCAAGGCTTGACTGTATGTAGAAATCAGGTTATCATCAGATCTAACATAAGGAAGAAGAGTTCTTTTGCCTACACTGTAACTGCTAGACATCTGTCACCATGATCAGTGTAACTAGATTATTTGAAGTTTCCCTCACCAAGTGGACTGTGCTTGTTGAAAGGGCACACACTTCTCATTTGCCATTGCATGGCCCTCAGGTTTCCATATAGTCTAAATGCAGTCTCCTCTTTCTAGGCATGCACAGTTACAACTGGCCATAAATTATAGATCACCTCCTTCAGCTTTCCAAACCAGTTCCAGTACAGCTGTGTGCGTGGGTTAACATCTGTGCTCAACATGTTTCTCTAGTTTTTCAGGCTGTACATTCATGTCTAACATGAATCCAAATAAAGCTTTTAAATATCTGTACCACAGCTCCTGCACATCTTTGAGATTGTTCAGGCAAAAGATGACTTTCCCAGTGAATTTTATGAATATTTTGCCCACAGCCATATGGTTTATGTTCTGTTGGATAATGTAGTTCTAAAGCTTTTGAAACTAGAAAATCAGACACTTGCTCCATTTTCCACAATCTGTCACTAATGACACTTTCTCCGTGGCCCTGTAAACTTGAGTATTCTCTTGTAACAGTTAAAACATATTCCAGTAGAACACAGATTAAAAAAAAAAGTGTTGTGCATACTATATCATTTTTTTCTACATCTTCACACATTTCCACAACACAGTCACATCGAAAGATGCAGCATCAGCAGTGAAGCCACAGAAAAAGTCTCATGGACCAAGTGCTCCCACATCTCTCTAGGGTAGTTATGCTTCCATATCTACCCTTCTATGTCTTCAGTTTCAGTTGTTTTACCATTTTACTCACAGGAATGTTGACAGTGATGACTGCATTATAACCTTTTATAATGGCAAACATTTGGACTAGTTAATACAGGCCACAAGGGGCTCGTAACGAATACAACAGCAAGCAAGTTTATAAGTCATTCCATGGTCCATGGGACTCCCTTCCACAGCTTCAGTACAGAAGTGCTGGCAGTAGTGATGGTACCTGGGAATGATGTGGGATTTCAGGATGGGATTTTATACTTTGTATGTATTCTGATATTTTCTTGAATCTGTTGTACCTCAGTCCTTCACTGTATTCTAGTTAGTCCCTCGTAACACACAGTTTATTACTGCACCACTTGCATCATACTTATGTAAAAAGAAATGTAAATAAGAAATTATAGTGACTTAACACCTGGAAAATTCATCATGTTTTAAGTTGCCAGCTTACAACAACACACAAGTATTAAAATCTGAAAATACATTATACTTTCCTTGGTTTGCAGAACCTTATAAACTCTTATAAAACACATATACCTTCGATTTATGGTAGTGTCCTCATCCCTTACCCCTGTCATGGGCAGTTTCAAGCACTACCTTTAACTACACTTGAAATGAACTCAACAAGAGTGCGTGTTGGACGCCCAGTCATTCCTCTAGCTAGGTAAGGCAAGGTTTCTGTTGTTGACATCACACCAGCTATGTCCAAATGTAGCCAGTCTCCTTTTGGGACAAATTCCTGTGCAGGAAGGAAATCTTTGACAGTCACCACTGTGAGAACCTCAAATCTCGCACACAGAACAAATAAAAACACTTGAACAACATACAAACCAGATAATCTGAAGATGAATAATGAGTTGTTCACTGTGTATGCACACATGAACGTGTGTACACACATACTCATGCAAACCTACAAGTAAGACTGATATTTCCAAATTCATGATTATGATGTATCACTGTGAAGGAATGAACAAAAAAAAAAACATACCTTGAGGAAGGCTGCTGCAGTGCAAGCCCCTCCTGCTGATTTTCCTTTCGCAACATTAACCAGATCAGCAGAGGCAGAAGCTGGAATAATACAACAATTTTCATGTTTTAATTTATTATTTTACACATACTAAAGTAGTCAAAACAGGAAGAAACCTAACTTATTAAGAGGCCAGACATACTAACAGCACACGAAATTCTTAAACTTAACTTCCTAAATTTATTCAGATATGTGGATCCCTAATCTAGACACAAAAATTCAGCAGCACATCACAATTCTGACAAAACTGTAATGATCACTTCCAAGCCTAACCACACTGTCCGTAGAATTTCCGTCAACCATTAGGTAAAAACATAATTTTTTTAATTAGTGAATAAGTTTATTCTCATCTGAAACAATTTCATGGTTTTGAATTCCATAATAACTTGCACGTAATTTCATGCACATATCACATAAATAAAAATAGACAGCAAATTACTGTGTTTTACAAATTTTGCTCTTATTTTTGTGATCAGTATACCGAATTTAATCGGAGTAACTTATTTCAGACATTTCATCTAAAAAAGTGACAATTTTTTTGTGCATATAATATTCAAGTCATCACTCTGTGATCCCTCCATGAAGGAGCAACAATTACAGGCCCTTTGTATTGAAGTTTCCAGGAACTTGATCATTTTCCCATTTCAGACAGGTATCCATTTATCACAGGTATTACTTCTAGATAATTAGCACTGGACACTACACACCCAATATATTTATGATTAGCATCAGAAATTCATAGTCCAGAGCATACATTGTACCGAATTGGCATGACTCATGTACCACATACTATCCAAAGGACCTCAGAAATAATCTGTCACTGCACCAGGTTTTACTTTAACGGAGCAATCTGTGACCCCAAACATATTTGACTCTGGACTTATAAAAGAGAAGAAATTTTCCTATTCTCCAAAGCATCCAGTCTAGCTCTGGGGTCCACCTAGCCCCTGTCCAATGTGTACTGAGGGCTATTTATCCAAGGTTGAAGTGGCCACAGCATGAAACAGCTGCAGCATGAAGCTTACCATCCACCTCTGTCCAATGCCAGGAATAATAGCCTGTGAAACAATAATTCTACTTCTCCACATTTCTTCACAGTGTGTGGAGTCATGTTTACTTTACTTGTTACTGCACCTAAAAATCTCCAAAGTTAACAACTTTAAGTCCTAGTGGAAAGTTTGATCATTACCATCATACAACCTTTTAGTTATTTATACCACATTCCACAGTATGTCTAGGTACTGCAGATGAAGAGATCACTAAGTGTGCTTTAAATGTACACCACTGGTAAATTTCAATAGTGAGGTAAGGGATTTCATACAAGAACAGTCCATTACACAAAAGACCAGCAACAATCATTACAAATATACAATTTTGGAAATTCAAAGCATTTGCAACTTCATGGAGTTTTGTGGTTCCCTTCAGCAATGGATAGTACCTTAAAAACAGATTCTCACCTGACAAGAGAACATGTTAACTTATGTAGCAAAAACTGTGGTTGTCCAGTAAAAGAGATTAGACTTGGAATAGGAGTGTTACGGTCATCTTTTGAGTCAAATCTAAAGACAACCGCAAGGTTAGAAATGTCAATACGTACCAGTCATCTGTTTGGTATAATGCTGCCATAGTGGCATTCTCCAGACTCTATCTCCAGTAACTGCACCAGCTTTCTGCAGTTTCTCAAAGACAGCTGTTGAATTGCTGAACACACCTGTAGCAGCTGTACCAAGTGCAATACGCATAGCCCCTACATAAGCACACAAATTACCTACGTCAATCACACCAAGTATTCCTTGAAAAGTTTACAGCTTCTCAGCTGGTCAAAAAATTACCTGCTTCTATGCAAGCCAACATTAATTACAACATCCTCAAGAACCCATCACACCATATTCTGAGCCAGTTAAATCCAAATCATATCCTGTTTTCCTAAGGTTCACTTTCATAGCATCATAAAGTCTATGCTTAGGTCTCCCAGAGCAGTTTGTTCTCCTGAGGTTTTCCAACCAAATTTTGTATGTATTTCCCATCACACCTATGCATTCTGCAAGTCTTAACCCCTTCAGTCTCCCTGAATAATTACAATGACATCAAGTAAAGAATACAAATTATGAAGGTCCTAATTATATAGGTTTCTCCATCCGCCTCTTAGGTTCAAATTTTATTCTTAGTATCCTGCTCTGCAACACATTCAATTTAAATTCCTCCCACATTATATGAAGAAATAATATAAGAAAAATCACAATCTTGTATTATAGACAATAAAAAGAAAAAAATGCCACCTGTCTTGGTTGCAAAAAACCTAGATATTTCTAAAAACATTATATCTACAACTGCCAACTGACCATGTTTTGGCTGGTACCTGTCGATACAGTTTTCTCATATGCCGACATGTGAAACCACTTCTGACAGCTCAGTACATCTCTATTTTTTAAACGTACAAAGTATTTTTCCACCACTTTAAACTTTCCTACAAACTGATTTTCATGTGAATATGTCTAGTATAAACAACATCAGTGCAATGCCCAGGGAGGGGACACATACATGGCAGAAGTTTACATAACATGACCCTTAAGACAAATTAAATTCAGTGAAACCAATATAGTGAAATATATATAAATATAATAAAATATATGTATAACGCAACAAAAGTTCCACACCTTAAGAATCTTTCCAAGGGCTCTAAAGAAACCAGCATTGGGTTCATTTAAGTCCTTAAGTAAAATAGCCCTAAACCAAATGAAACAAAATAAATGTGGATAAATTCAGTTTTGTGGAACCCTTCCACAAAAATTCTGTTAAAATTAACAAGATACTTTGGATGCTGTTACTAGAATCAGACAGTTGAACAGGCAGACAAAGCTAACAGGTAGTTTTTATTTTGTTTACAAAACACATCTAACAAGCACAGTGCAGCTCTATGAGTCATACCTGTCAAAGTGGCTATGTCTACAATCAACTGTGGGTCAAACTCCTGAGCATAACAAAGAGCATCAGCAAGTATCAGCCTGCCCTCAGCATCAGTGTTGTCAACAATGATGGACTTGCCATTCATAGCATACACCACATCCCCAGGCTTGGTCGCTGACCCACTTGGCATGTTCTCTGTGAGAGGTATAAGTCCTAGTAGGACAAACACAAACAATAAAATTATAAAGATACCAGGTTTAAATTTGTTGTTATCCTACAATTACCTTCTAGCTCTACAAACAACTTGCATGGATGAGGAATATGTAACCTTGGCTTACAGCACAGTGTACATGAATACACCCCAAGCTGAAAACACCCCAGAAGAATGGACTCTTTAGCAAAACCCTTGTGAGGACCTCAGTCTCACCCAAAGTTGCTGTACAGATGTTGTCCTTTGGCTTGAGTTCTACCCTGAGGTATTTTGTGGTTTACAGACTATCTGAATTCAAGAAGAATTTCATTACATCATGACTTTCTTGTCTTTGTTTTACTACAGTAAGTTTTCAGTTCACATTTTTTTCAAGAGATACGACAGTGCAGCTCTGTAATCTTTTCATATCTCTCTGATTGTGTATGTTGGAAACAATCAATTGACTACTAACAAGCTAGCACCTGGCACAACTATATGAAATGTTATGACCTGGTTATTAAAAGAAAAAAAGTTCTGTTGTACATATGGTACATTTGACAAGTCATGTTAAAATACGTCCTGCAGGGAAAAAAATCAACCACTGCCCACAGACCTAATTTAATTTAAAAAATCTGAAATGTGCCATTACTACTTTCATACTGAATATACAGCCCACAGAATCATGCAGAAATGAACATTACTTTCATCTCTACTAGTAGCAGAGGACAGACAGTTGAAACTTAAGAGGTAGTTTTCAAAAAAACTGCTATTAAGCTATGCTTTTGTAGTTGCACATCTGGTGGTAAAGCTAACTTACCTACGAGGTTCACTTTCAGCTTCAGAATAGATGCAGCATATATTGTTGCCACAGTACAGGCGGCCCCTCCCATGTCACCCCTCATCTCATCCATGTTGGCACTTGGTTTCAGGCTGATGCCACCACTGTCAAAAGTCACACCCTTACCTGTGCATAACAATTGACAAACATCAGTCAAATTAGTATCATGATTGAAAGCCATCTTTATCTTGATCCTGTGTTTCAACATGGTTGGCAAGTGTGATCCTTTGGAGGCCTATCTCCCCACACATTTTCCAGCTCACCAGACCACTTCAATCTTATCGACATCCTATGACAGATGACTCACGCACAGTACAGTGCAAGAACTTACAGTAATGTTCTTCATGCACATTGGTCATAAGGAAACCAGTGGCACTACATGATTACAGGGCCTTCAAGGATCCACAGACAGCTCTTGTGTTCAATGGTCATTCCATACAGAAAGACTCCTCCTGCCTTCTATTGCTCCCAGCCATCACTGTGGTGTCAGTCACATATTCATGTGCTTTCCTTCATAACCACTTGGCACCACTCAGTGGGTAAAATGTTGGGGTAATAGCAAAGCAGAATATGAAATAACATGGCTTCATACAAAATCTATATTTTCAGCTTTCTATTAGGCGATAATAAATAAATGTAAAATTATGACATTTTGCACAGAAATGGATCACCTACAAAGCTACAAATGCTGCATTAACTGAACATATGCTCGAGTTAAGAACTGAAAAGTATAACAATTGCAAGAAACGTTGAAGTTACAGTAAAAATTATACACCTGAATAATAAGTGTATAATTATCAATTTACAGTGAACAATTTCCTCACAATATAAAATCATGCATATGAAGGAAGCAAACATGTGCGATTTGAGGTTTTCAATGAGGTGTTGCTAAAAGATTCAAGTCTCTTGGGTTGTTACGCTGTATCAACTGGTAAACACCAGTCAATGCAGCATAATAACCCGAGAAAGCATCACAATTAACTTGAACTCCCTGTTAAACCTGAAATCCAAATGTCACTTCATGAAATGTAAAAAATACTATTTTTCAGGATACTGTAAGAAATTTGGCTGATAACAGCAAAACCTGTATTATCCACATATATAAAACTTACCAACTAGAACAATTGGTTTTTCCTGATCAGGGGCTCCTGAGTAGCTAAGCTCAAGAAACACGGGTGGCTCACAAGAACCACGAGCTACACTAAGGAATGAACCCATCTTCTTACTCTCAGCCCAGCTCTTGTCCCGAGCCTTCACCTTCACACCAAGTGCTGTCAACAGCTCTGAAGTTTTCTGAATAAAATTAATACATCCACTTGTAAGTTCTTTCTGTTAAGCACTCCAACCTTACTGATCATTCTTACACAACTTGTAGACATCAGCATGTATTAAGATGTCTTTATCTTTTTGTGGAAACTTCAATTCTTCTTCTCTTGAACAGAACAGAGACCAACCCACCATCTATTTTTATTTCTTTGTATCACTGCAAAACTACAATCTAGCTGCAAACTATGTTGTATTTCTCTTTGACACCATGCAATGGTACCACTATCAATGCAAGCCACAGTTTGGACATCCACAACCCATTCAGTTGAAATAACTTAGAACCCTTTAATGTGCAAGTCACTCATCATACTGAATGGGCTATAATCATGCATACTGTCAGGGTTGCATTCCTTCAACAAGAGAGAAAAATCACATATAAGAATATATGGGTTAGAGAAGAAGTGAAGAACCTGGTTATTATAAATAATGGACAGAAATTATACAAAATCACAAGCTGAAAATTCTATACAGCCACCACTTACTACTTATAACTGTCTAGCATTCACTACTGCCATAATATTTACATATATGAACACCATACTCACTTATGTAATGCCACATTTTTTTCCACTACTTTTCATGCTTGAAGTGGAAAGCAGTACATTAGGCACATTAGCTTCTGAATAGTTTTGTGGTGCTGTATGACCAAAACTATCATGCTTATAGGACATTTATTTCTCTGGTACACATAAGCTCTTCTTTTTTATGGACTAGCTGGGGCTACTGCTCCAACATTTGGTTACTTTGACACTCCTCACTTAATCTTCAGCCCTCTATAAACCTTGGTAATTTTTTGGCACTGTACAGCCGTCTCATTCCGGGCCATCCCACTTTTCTTCTGCCTTCTAACTTACATTCAACACTTCTCTTGGCCTTTTACTTTAACAGTATTTAGTTATGATCAAACCACTCTTACATACTAAAAATAAAATCCAGAAACTCTTTAAAATGTTTTATGACAGCCCTTTCCAGCCTCTTGACAAGTGGCAAGGTCACATTAATCAATTATGTAAATAACTTTTACCTATTTTTGAAAGACTTGTGAGCAATGACTTCCACAGTACTTTTCTTAAAATACCTGCCCTGGACTGGAAAGGTAGTTGTTGATCCAGTCACAGGATTATTATACAAAAATGTTACACACCTGTACTGAAGTTAACAGTTTCTATAGTCTGAGAGACAGATATGACCTGTGCTAAATTTTATGTTTTGTTGACCGTGCATCTCAATACAATCGTGTAAAAAAAAACCAACTTGATGCACAACTTATTCTAACTATATTTTGTCACCCTCTAAATGTTTTGGGCATATATAGGCCCATTATCAGGAGGTACATCCATATGTATACAACAATTGGTACTTATTATTCTTTTCAGATGACTGTCTGTTGTCCTGGTAATAAGTACCAATTCTTGTATACATGTGGTCATACCTTCTGATGATGGGCCTAGATACTCCCAAAACATGTACAGGTTGACGAAATAAACTAAGAATAAGTTGTGCATCAAGTTGGTTTTTTTTTACATGATGAAATGTGCTGCTGTTTCCTCAGAAACAAAAACTGGGCAAGGAACAACAACAGGAGAGGGCCATTATGCTGTAAAAAAAACTGTACATTTCCTGTCTGAAAATGTGGGTGAGAGGCATCATGGGAAGGAGGACATTACATAAGAGAGGAAGTATGGCACGTATACACATAACACACTTGCAGAACCTGAAGAACAGTGTTGAAGGACACACCAGTGTATGAATAAGTTGGCATAAAACTAACCTGAGCAAAGATTGTAGGAGTCATAAGATTAGCTGGAGTGTCTGCTAGGTTTCGAGCCACATTTTGAGCTTGAGCCTTTATCACGCCCTTCTCCCATGCAGCCCTAAACAGGAAAATTGGAAATAAAAAAAACTTAAGAAGTGGTAAAGTAACCATTCAGAAACAAACTTATATTGGTTTCTCACCTGACATAAGATTAAGTACACACATATGTACATTATGCATCCATGGATACAAGATTCAGTCCAAGTGAACAGGATCATAAAAATATAAAATATATGCAATTCAAAAACATTGTATGCAATTCACATATAATATTCAAATGCTCCAGAAAATCCATTACATATAGCTGCTAATAAGACTATAAGTCACTTCAAACAATCCTCAACAGAATAAGCACGTATGTACTTAAACTGAGCCTTTTCATTGATCTCTTGTGGGACTGCATGGTAAAATGTTGAAAGCTCTGACATCAGCATGGTATGTGCTTTTCTGAAAACATGAAACTCTGGCAGTTTGACTGTGATGTGGATATGTATTCCTTATATTAATGGTATATACTGCCGAATATGTTTGAAACATTTCTTGGTTAATTATAAAAGAGTTCATTAATGACAACACACATTCACAAGGAAAAGGTAAAAATAAAGAATCTCTACCCAAATTTCTAGGTTTTTGAACCAACCATAATGCTAATAATTTTCTCCTGGAGCATATGCATCTCTTTCCTGCAAGACAAATTACCTCCACCTACCATCAAAAAAATTTCTTATTTCATTACGGAGTCAAAATAGAAGAAGCAAACTGTTTTGAAAGTTTCAATGTTGCTAAACTTACCTAATGACAATGAATGCTCCATATAGCTTCATATAATTTGATCAATAAAATTCTCTAGTTCCAGGTAATTACAAGTTCATGAACCAATGAATTTTGTGCTATTACTCTCACTTATTTACTTACTTACTTAATTAGTTACTTACTTACTTACTCCAAGGAGCAGAGTCCTTCTTGAGAAGCCAACCAGTTCTCAGTTAGTCAAAGAATTCCCTGCGTTTTTGGTACCCAAGGGTTCATCACTGCATTCACAAATGCCTGCCACCCATCCCTATCCTGAATCAGATCGATCTAGTCCATATCCCCACATCCCACCTCCTTAAGATCCATCTTAATATTATTATGCCTGGGTCTCCCAAGTGGTCTCTTTCCCTCAGGTTTCCCCACCAAAACCCTATATATGCCTCTCCTCTCCCCCAAACACACTACATGCCCCGCCCATCTCATTCTTCTTGATTTTATCACCCAAACAGTATTGGGTGAGGAGTACAGATCATTAAGCTCCTCATGATGTGGTTTTCTCCACTCCCTTGTTACCTCATCCCTCTTAGGCCCAAATATTCTCCTCAACACCCTACTCTCAAATACTCTCAGCCTACGTTCCTCACTCAATGTCAGTGACCAAATTTCACACCCATACAAAACAAGAGGCTAAATTATAGTTCTGTATATCTTTATCTTTAAATACTTGGATAACAAACTGGAACACAAAAGATTCTGCAACAAATGATAGCAAGCATTCCCTGACTTCAATCTGCTCTTAAATTCTTCCTAAACAAAATTTTGATTTTTTGAGGTTGTTCCCAAATATTTGAGCTCTTCTACCCTTTCAAAGAAACTACTATCAATCTTCATAACATGAATTCGTCCTGCATTCTGATCTCAAGACATGACCATGTACTTAGTGTTACCAGCATTTACGTCCAGTCCTATCTCCTTATTAGCCACTACCAAAGCTTCTGTGTTTTCCTTTATAGTACGTACGCTTCATCCCAATATAATATCATCATCAGCATAAACCAGAAGCTGATGTGTACCATTTAATTTCAAACCATTCTGATTTACCTGAACCCTCCTAATGGTGTACTCTAGTGCAAAGTCGAAAAGCAGTGGCAATAAAGCACCTCCTTGTTTCAAATCATTCCTAATAGGAAACATGTCAGACAAATTCTGCCTACTCTGCTATATGTTTCAGTCAGATACATTTTTATTAGACTTACCAGTTTCACAAGGATACCAAACTCAATGAGAATGTTATACAAGACCTCCTTCCTAACTGAATCATAGGATTTCTTGAAGTGTGTAAAGAGCTGATGCACTGCTTCGTTGTATTCCCATTTTTTCTGAAGTATTGATGAATGCAGAATATATGATCAATAGTTGACTTATTGCATCAAAATCCACATTAATGATTCCCAATAATTTCCTCTGCATATGGAGTTAACCTCGACAGCACCACGTTGGATAAAATTCCTATGTAGTTGGCACAAGTGATATGTCCCTGCATCTACTACAACCTATCACCCTCCGTATAGATAGGTGGCATAATTGACTCCTTAAACTCCTCAGGCAATTCCTCCTTTTTCTAAATAGAAATAATAAGCTACAGATCTCATAGTGAATTCTTCTACCCCCTGCCTTAATCAATTCTACGGGGATTTGACCAGTACCTGGTGACAGGTGACTTTTTAGCTTCTCAATAGCCAACTCAAAACCTCAAAGGCACTTGACTCAGGCTCTAGTGGTACTGCTGCGTGTATTTCTGTCTGCCTAACATCATTAACCCCATGTATATTAAACAGCTGAGAAAAATGGTTCCTCCACCTAGCCAATATACTGTGGGAGTCTGCAACCAAATCACCCTTCTCATCCTTTACTATATTAGTTCTAGGCTAGTAACCCTTCTTAAAGTCATTGATGCACCTATACAAGTCCCTAATATTTTGACCCTACTGTTAGTTCCAAGTTCCTCAATTTTAGTTTTCAGATATTCCTGCTTTTTGTTCCTGAAATACCTGCTAGCTTCATGTCTAACATTGTTTAGATCATCTACATTGTTTTGGCTTGGATCCTGTACCTACTGTATTTTAGCCTGCTTCCTTTGATCTAAAAGACCTAAACATTATTCATCAAACCATGGTTTATGTTGTTTCAATTCATGCAGGACTAGACTCTCTTTAGCTAAGGTTTTGATATTCTCTTTAACGTTCTTCCAAGCACTATTTATGTCCTTACCACCACTTAAGTTCTCCAAAGGTGCAAACCTGTTTGTAATCTCAATCTGATACTGTTTCATAACCTCCAGCTCATTTAGCTTCCTGAGATTAAATCTTTCCCAATCAAACTTCTGTGCTGCTTGTTTACTGACTGCCAATCTTTCCCTAACTTTTACAACCACCAGACAGTGATCAGTATCACAGTCAGCTCCCCTGAAACTTCATACATCTAGTATACTCATATGCCATCTCCTATTTATCCATATGTGATTAAGCTGGTTGTCAGTCTTCCCATCAGGAAAGGTCCAGGTGTACTTATGAATGTTATGGTGGATAAACACTGTGCTTTTAAAAACTAGATTTTTTGATGTGGCAAAGTTAGCTATTCTAACACCATTATCATTACTATACTGACGTAGACTCTCTTTCTCAATTGTTGGATTGAAAATATTCTCTCTCCCCACCTTTGCATTAAACTCTCCAAATAGATTTTCATATGGTACATAGGAATATGACCAAAACCCTGCTCTAATTCCTAATAAAAACTGTCTTTCGAATCATCACTTTTCTACTCACTTGGCACAGGCACATTCTGAACAATGATATTACACCAGTGACCTCTCAGAACTACATATGACACCCTACTGCTAACAAACTCTACTCACTTAACTGCTGATACAATCCTGTGGTATGCAAAAAATCCTGTTCCCAATTGATGATTTTCATTTTCTTTTCCATAGAAAAAATTATAATCCCCCACTCTTGCTTTGCCCCTTGTGTCCCACCTAACCTCTTGCACACCCATTAAATCTAATTCATATCTTGCTAATTCCCTGGCTGCTGCTGTAAGTGAACCTGCCCTGTACAGGCTCCTAACATTCCACGTACCAAATCTCAAATCCCTTTTTCATTGCTGAGGTCATACCAAAGTATCGGTCCAGGTCCGAGGCTTAATGTATGAATGTTTCATAACAAGATATGTTTTTACATTGAGGAGTTGTTAGCACCACACCCAATTCCCAAGCCAGAGAACAACCACTTGTCGGCTGCCCACAACTGCTTATTCAATATATTCGCGGCTACCCTCCATATTGGAGGCTGTTCCTCCATCCGCAACCTGAGGACGCACCATGCCGTGGTGACAGGACCCAATCATTACAGGTTTATACTCTTCCAAATATTTTTATTCTTAGCAACACTTAATGCATATTTGGAAAATTATTTTTTACAAACTATTATCATTTTGCCTTGATTCATAGCCAATTTATTGGTAATAAACCATTTAGCCAAATGAAACAGAACTATAATTGAAACTGAACAGATATCATTGAAATGTTTACTACATATTGTGCCACTAGTAACATCGGCAAATATTATAAGTTCTAATAAGCACAGAAGGAAAGTCTTCATTTTCTCACTGATATGTCCTAAATAAGTGGCAAGCAAAAGGAATATCTGAGAGTAAATAACCATTAATAATCAGTAATGAATTCCTACTATGCAGTACCTTCTAACCCACTTCAAATAACTTCCAAGTTATTTTATATTGTTTCCTCACCAAAATTCAAACGGTCACATTGTGGTCTTCTGGAGGGGGAGGATGGAGGAGGAGGAAGAGGAGGAAAGGTAGTAGCAGCAACAGCAGCACTCACAAACAACTTTCATATGCTTGAGTTCCAAAGCACTTTGCCACATTGTTTAAAAGCATTCATCCAAAACACAATGCTATACTAAAGTGAATGAAATCAACATACTTTTCTTCTACATTTTCCTCTCCATATAAATCCACCTGCGGAACCTTCTTCTGTTTGTCTTTGTCCTTGAACTCCTGGAACAGCCAGAGCCCCAGAGTGGCCCCTTCTGCAGCTGCTTCAGGGTGACCCATCCCCTCCAACAGAATTTTCGTAACACCCATTTCCCGCAACATTTTGCATCCCTCTGTGGAGTAATACAAGCAGAGTCAACCCCTGACATAGCATTCCCCTGATATAGTGCCACCCACACTTGGCACCCCTAAAAGTCTGTGAACAGAAATTCCCATTATGCAGTATCTCTATTTACTGCCACCTTCCATACAACAAATTAAAACTATGGCACTATATCAGAGGTTGACTATATATATATCAGTATTCTACTCTGAAGCATTTTATTATTGTTACTGTTGTTGTATTACCACATAAAATTACAATTGTGCAAAGAACATTCCCACATACTTTGTAACTGTTGTGAATACTCTAAGTTCTTAACACTCCAAAAGTTCTACACAATCCCACATGACCTGCAGGCAACACACAATATCTATATTCTTCACTGCTGATCAGGTTTCAGGCTTCTTGAACATGCCATTGACATAAAAGGTAATGGTAAAGTTATCGATGTACATGCTATCTAGGCAAATAGCACGAGTGCAGGTACAGCTCCATTTATTTTCACACTTGGTACTAGATGGTTATAATTGGTCACCTCCACATGCTGGTCATTTAATTCCAGGAAAGGAATCCCAAGAACCCATCAATGAGGAAGAAGAGGAAGAGGCTACTGAGCCCCAGAGCCAATCTGAACATTCTAAAAGGAGAAAAAAATATTTTTGCCCTGCCACAAATCAAACCAAAATTCCTCAACCATCCAGCCCACAGCCCAGTCACTATACTGACTATGCTATCCTGACCACCAGTGTAACTTATATATAACCACTGTACAACCAACTAACCACCCACCCTTCCACCTATTCATTCATTCAGTCATTCAATTTGTAGTCTGTCTTGTAACAGGTACATAGCCTCTTCCAAAGCAAAATGAATTGTTTCCATCCTGTTGTGTATATATACTAAGTTTTTTCATTAAGTCCACCGTCTGTATGCAACAAATGTTCGCTGTACCTAGGTACAGCGAA
>Ga0209755_10002040_pt1 | contig 28820 bp, 22 predicted proteins | sample TergutCo191P1_FD_187301 | JGI IMG/M metagenome (GOLD analysis project Ga0209755, IMG submission 187301) | Cornitermes sp. P1 segment gut microbial communities from Petit-Saut dam, French Guiana - Co191P1 (SPAdes) (version 2) | ecosystem: Host-associated > Arthropoda: Insects > Digestive system...
GCATCAAGCCTTTGCCTTCAACCTTGCCGAACAGCAAAAGCATTTTTGTTTGCCCATAGGTCAGGGTGTTGCCTTCCATGTGGTTGGAGTTATAGTTAAAATCTATCATAAAAGATTGGTCAATATTACGCTGCAAGCGCTCATTCAAGGGTTGAGACGCTTTCCAAAACTCAAGAAGTTTTTGAATCCTTTTTGTTTGCTTGGAAGTCATTAAGGAGAATATAGCATATTCTGCGAAGATAATCGGAAAAAATTCGAGTTAACTTCTACCACCAAATTAGAAATCGCATACAAAGGCAAAATCTCAAAGTAACGGGAATCACCAAAATAGCCGTTTTTCGTCATAAAACCCAATATTTGATAAAAAGTCAAGGTAAAAATAGTAAATTCATTGCTAAAAGTCAGGGTAAAAATAGCCTGTTTACTGCGAAAAGTCAGGGTGATTAAAATATCATATTGACAAATAATATATATTTTTCTATATTATACAGCGATATGAAAAACTAGCTAGAGCACCTTAACCAACTCCAAAAAATAATCCTCGCTCCATATTTTTATGCTACTGGGATTTTTCAAGAATGGCGTGACATCTTTTTTTACAGCGTTTATGTCAACGGATTTTATCCTTTTTGCCAAAGCAATTTTCAAAGAATTTTCATCCTTTATTTTTCCATCCGCATCGCCAAACTGTTTAGCCCTTGCCATGAAATGCTTTAAGTCAAATGGCACTTTATTCCGAACATACCACTCAAAATCAAACCAGTCACGCCCTTTAACCCTGTTTTGCCAATTTCTGAACAAAAATGCGTGAACTTTGCCTGCGAACAAACTGGGCAATGTAAAACAACGGGCGTTAAACGAAAACGGCTGCAAAAGTAATTTATTTTCGGTTTCAAAATTCAGCGGCGGCAAAATATCCACTTCAATTTTTATCTTAACCTGCTTTGCCGTTTGGAATTTTATATCATAAAATTGCGAAGTGTCTTTCAAAAATGCAGATTCAATATTTGTACTTTTCTGTTTTTCTTTTTTTGAAAGTTCAACCGATTTTCCCATAGATAAAAATTCATCTTTTATAAACGGAAAATAATTTTGCAAATCAAAATTTTCGTTTGCCTGCAATAGGGAAAAATCCATATCTTCGGAAAATCTTGGCAAATCGTAAAACAACCTTAAACAGGTTCCGCCATAAAATGCAGCCTTCTCAAAAAAATCGCTGCGAGAAAGCCCCGCAAGCACAACTTGCTGCATAACCTCTCGGAGTGCATTGTTCTTTTCTTCGGTTGTCGCTGCCTTATATTGAGAAAGCATATTGTCAAACGCATTCATTGAGTACCTCTTTTAAATATAACAACTCCCTAACCTTTTTGCCTGCCTTTGCGCATTCTTTAACAATGCGAGTATTCCATTTCACAGCGGAAAAATCAACTCGCAAATCCTGCTCTAAAAAATTGAGCATAGACTTCTTGGATGAGAATTTCAAATTCGCAGTGGTCAGCAATAAATCGCACAACGCCTTTTCCGGGGTTGCGATTAGATAGGCGTAGTCTTTGCTTGAAAATTCCTGCCTGAATCCGGTGGCATAAACCTGTTGGGGGAGGCTTTGATACTCAAAAAGGCCGAGCGGAGTTTCAAACTTTTTGCTTCTTTTAAATGTTACGGAGCGCATTGTTTCTGTTCTTTCCGGTATAATGCCGTAAAAAGAAAGCGCGCTTTCCAGTGAAACATAAGAAGGCCCGTATAAATGGTTTGCTATAAGCTCCCGTGAAAGCAGTTGCCCGTGAATTTTTGCCGAGCACACGTATAAGCCCTTTTTTATTCTGAGAATCTCACCCTTTTTTTCCATATAGGAAATCTTGTCTTTTGGGGAATTGTAATCTGCAAGCGAGGCGTAGAGGTTTGCCGTGCGCAATGGAATAACTCCGTAATTGTCTAAAATCCCGTGAAGCATAGCATAAATATAGTAAATTCTGCGCAGATAATCGGAAAAAATCCGAGTTAATGCGCATAATTTGGCGATTTAGACCTTATACTTAAATCACAACATACTACCAGACAATACTAGCAGTCCATATCCCACAATGAACAGGATAGACAGTCTTACGAATGGCTGTTTTGGAAGAAAATTGCCATATAAGACGCTAATTGTCTAAAATCCCGTATATTAAAAATCTATATTCATATTGGAATTTATGATAGGAAGCCAACATTCGGTGTATCACAATGATTTTGGGAAGTTTAAAATGCTTCCCCTAGAGGGTCTTTTTTCAAAAACTTCAAAGAAAAATGACGTGAGGATAAGTGAAAATATACCCTTTTTTGTTTGGCGTAATTTAGCCAATACCTATAGTACGAAACGAAACGAAACGAAACGAAACGAAACGAAACGAAACGAAACGAAACGAAACGAAACGAAACGAAACGAAACGAAACGAAACGAAACGAAACGAAACGAAACGAAACGAAACGAAACGAAACGTGTAAAGAAAAGATAGAAAATTATTTTCTTCTGTCTGAAGCAGAGGCGTTTTATTATATAACGAATAGGATACTTGTTATATGATTACGCAGAATAATTTGGAAGAATATTTACGTTTTTTTGATGGAACCGCATGTTTCATTAAATCTGAAAATGGAATAATGATAGCAGAGCAACTTGAAATTAGCGTAGATTTAGAAAATAAAAAAATAATATATCCAAAAAAAATAAATATAAACGGAGAACAAACTATAAATTTCAAGGCGAATGAAAATTTTGTGGTTTTAGATTGCATTATTAGGCTGTTGAGACAAGGTTATAAACCAGAACATATTACACTTGAGCCTAAATTTAAGGTTGGTCATGGAACAAGTGGCGGTAGAGCAGATATTCAAGTCAAAGACAATAATGGTAAATCTGTAATAATTATTGAATGTAAAACTCCGGGTAAAGAATTTAATAAAGAATGGAATGAAATGCACGAAGATGGCGGGCAACTATTCTCATATTTGCAGCAAGAATCCGATACGGAATTTTTATCATTATATACTGCTGACTTTATAGATAATATTTCTACTACTCCTGATTATTATTTGATAAAAGTTCAAGATGATAAATCCATTACAAGAGAAAAGAATAAAAAATATTATTCGGATGCTAAAAAAGTAAAAGATTTATTTGAAGTCTGGAAAAATACATACCAATTTGATTATCAAACTTGTGGTTTTTTAGAAGAGGATATTGAACCTTATAAAATTGGCAAATCAACTTACTCTATAAATAATTTACAAGAAGTTGATTCAACAACTATAAAAAAGAAATATCATCAATATGCCACTATTTTGAGAAAATATAATGTTAGCGGCAAAGAAAATGCTTTTGATAAATTAGTGAATTTATTTTTGGCAAAATTGATTGATGAAATACAAAACGCAGAAAATCCCAAAGGATTGAAATTTTATTGGAAAGGAGCTTCATACGACACCCAATATGCTTTACAAGACCGTTTACAAAAACTTTACAAAGATGGAATGGAAAAATTTTTGAAAGAAGATGTAACATATATTGACAATAATCAGATAAATAGTGCTTTCAAATTATTCAAAAAAGACCCAGATGCCACCAAAAATAAAATCTTAGATTACTTTCATAAATTGAAATTCTATACAAATAATGATTTTAGTTTTATTGATGTTCATAATAAAAAATTGTTTGAGCAAAATGCGGTCATTTTGCTTGAAACAATCCGTATGTTCCAAGATATGAAACTAAAAACTACAGACCAAAATCAATTTTTAGGCGATTTATTTGAAGGATTTTTGAATAAGGGCATAAAACAATCAGAAGGTCAATTTTTCACACCACAGCCGATTGTAAAATTCATAATTTCTTCATTGCCATTAAAAGAAATGGTTGCCAACAATTCTGAACCGTTGCAAACAATAGATTATGCTTGCGGTGCGGGGCATTTCTTGACTGAATATGCCTATCAAATCAAAGATTTTGTGCCAGAACCAAAAAAGTATTATGAAGCAATTATTGGTATTGAAAAAGAATACCGATTATCAAAAGTGTCAAAGGTTTCTGCTTTTATGTATGGTCAAGATGGAATTAGAATTGTTTATGGCGATGGATTGCACCATTCTGACGAAGTAAAAAATGATACTTTTGACTTATTGATTGCTAACCCGCCTTATGCCGTTGATGGATTTTTAGAAACACTATCAGAAGAAGATAGAAACGAATATACATTGTTTTCTGCTGTCGGTAATATTGAAACTAATGATGCTATTGAAACATTTTTTGTTGAAAGAACAAAGCAACTACTAAAAGAAGATGGCATTGCTGCTTTGGTATTGCCACAAACCATTATCACTAAAGATGGGATTTATTCAGAAACTCAAAAAATAATTTTAGAATATTTTAATATTGTTGCTATCTGTGAAATGAATAAAGGAACATTTTGGAAAACGAACACGACAACTAGCATTTTATTCTTGCGAAAAAAATCAACCAATCCGCCATTGGCAGAACATTATAAAAATAGAGTTGATGGCTGGTTTGCCGGCAATTTTGATAAAGATGTTATTTTTGATGATTTACAATTTGTCCAAGATTATTGTCAGTTGAGAAAAATCAATTTTACTGACTATAAGAACCTTATGAATAACAATGATGAAACAATAAAAAAAATTGAAAAAGAAAAATTGTATTATTATTTGTTGGCACGGAATAATCCGTCAAAAATTTTGATTATGCAAACTCCAAATGACACCAAAATAGGTAAACAGTTTTTAGGGTATTTTTGGAGAGACCGAAAGGGGCAAGAGGGATTACATTATAATAATGAGAAAGCAAACTTGGAAAATGGAATTGATTGGAAAGGCATAAATCAAATTAAAACACCATTATTTGACCCGTTAAATTTATTTGACAATCCGAATAAAATTAACTCTCTGATTCGGGATAACTTTAATAATAAACCAGTTACTATACCAATAGAATTATCTGAATATGTAAAGCAATTAGATCTAGTTGATATATTAGATTTTAACAAAGATAAATTTAATCCTAGTTTCAACATAAATGCTGATGTAAAAATTGATATAAAAAGTAAATTTGGACTAAAAAACTTAGGCGGAAAAGGCGGATTTATTATTGAAAATCCTAAATCAACGATTCAAGTAAACTCCGCAGAAAATAATATAAGCGGTAAATATCCATTTTTTACAAGCGGAGAAGAAGTTTATAAATATGATAAAAAGTTAGTATCAGGCAAAAATCTCTATATGGCAACTGGTGGCATTGCAAACATAAAATTTTATGATGGAGATGCGGCATATTCTACTGATACATATTCGTTCAAAACTACTGATGATATTCTACCTCAGGTATTATATGAGATTTTGCAGTCAGTTATAAACGAAATAAATATTTTATATTTCAAAGGTCAAGGGTTAAAACATTTGCAAAAAAATGATTTTAAGTCATTACAAATTCCAGTCCCCGATATTGAAACACAACGAAATATGGTAAAGGAATTTAAAAAAATAGATAAAGACATTGAAGAGAAAAAACTGTTGATTGAACAAAATAACGAAACAATTAAATCATTGATTCAACAAGCTCTTTCTAATAAACCGCTAACAAATTATAAATTGAACGATAAATATAACTTTACATTGTTTATTGGTAAAAGAGTAGAAGCATACCAAACTGATAAACTTGCCGCCTATCCCGTTTATTCCGCTAATGTAAATAAATTGTTTGGAGAAGGCTATACCGATAAAAACCCGGCAGAAGATATTACCGAAGTGAAGAATAATGGTTTTACAACTGATAGTATTCTCTGGGGTATTGATGGAGATTGGATGACAGGATACCAAATCAAAGATATTGATTTTTACCCAACTGACCATTGTGGAGTATTGAGAGTAAAAACTAATGCTATCAATCCTTATTTTATGAAATTTGCTTTTGATTTATTGGGACAGAAAAATAGATTTGACAGAACCAATAGAGCGAAATTAGACGTTGTTTCAAATTTGTCTGTTGATTTACCAAATATAAAAATTCAGAATAATGTTATTCAACAGGTCAAACAAATTGAATTGCAGAATGAAAAATCACAACTAAGCATTATTGAGACAGCTAAATTGAAAAAAGTAGTTATTGATAAATATTTGAATTAGATTTGTATAACAAGGTAAGTTCTCAAAAATTATTGCGAAATTTCGCTAAATTCGGTGATTATCCTGCGAAAGATTGTATATAATTCCCCTTTTTTATATCCCAAAAACGGCAATTAACTCGTAAATTTGCATAAAAATCATATTTGTAAAGAATTTTCTGTAGTAAAAGCGGAAAAGCTGGTTGGCTAGCTAATTGCCACCAAATTAGAAATCGCATACAAAGGCAAAATTTCGATATTATCAATCTTGCCAAAATTTTCCAGCGAAGTTCTGATTCCCATTTCACTGCCTTTCTCTTGCATAAACAAATGCAAACTAGGCATGGCTCCCTTCAAGCCGGACTTCACTTCAATCGGGATTATGGAACGACCTTTTTGCACAACATAATCCACCTGAGCATTGCTTTGCTTTTTCTCCCTGTTCCAACAATATAGCTTATACGGCATATAACAATTAGAGGCTTTCAATATTTCCAAACCTGCAAACATCTCCGCAAGCGAACCCATATTTATCGTTTTAAAATCATCTGCGATAATTATTTCCGAAGCGTTAAAATCCAACATTCGCAAAAAGATACCTGTGTCTAAAAGCAGCATTTTTCTGTACTTTGAATTTGCCTCTGCGCCAATAGGAATGCCATTTGCGGAACTGTGCGTAACGGGAATCACCAAATTAGCCATAATCAGCAATTCCAACGCTTGCTTGACTTGCGAATGATTTAGGTTTTGAACTCGCTCATATACAAATTTTCCGCCAGCTTGACCGGCAATCGATTCAAACACATTTTCAATATAGATTGATGGCATCTTTTTCTTATACTTTTTGAAATCATTTTTCAATGAAACTATTAAATCGTCTATAGCCATTTGGCTTTCCAGAAAACTTTTCGTTTTTATGTATTTAGCAACAGCTTCCGGCATTCCGCCAGTGACAAGAAATGCCTTCATCAATTTATTCAGTTCCTGGTGCACAGGCTCGGATAACGGATTTTTCCAATTTGCCTGCCTGTATGCCTTAACCAGCATTTCATGTTTTTGCGCAAGCAAGAATTCTTCAAATGAAAAAGGATACAAATATAAGGAGCGAATTCTCCCCACGCCAAAAGAAGGCATTTCCTCTATGGCAAATTCCAGCAGCGAACCGGCGGCGATTAAATGAAGCTCAGGATATTTCTCGTAAAAGTATCTCAGTTTAGCCAAGGCTTTTGGGCAGTCTTGAATTTCGTCAAAAAACACAAGCGTTTGGCCTGCTATAATTTCGGTTTTGTAAAATAGCGAAAGCTGTTTGCATATTTCCTGCGGAGAATCAAACTTCTCAAAAAAAACATGAACCGCCGCATCGTCTTCAAAATTTATTTCCACATAGTTTTTGAATGATTTACCCAAATGGCGAACCGCAGAAGACTTGCCAACTTGCCTTGCTCCGCGCAAAAGCAAAGGCTTTCTCTCTTTCTCCTTAGCCCAAGCCAGCAGCACAGGGTCTATTTTTCGTTCAAAATAGCCGTTTTTCGTCATAAAACCCCATATTTGATAAAAAGTCAAGGTAAAAATAGTAAATTCATTGCGAAAAGTCAGGGTAAAAATAGCTTGTTTACTGCGAAAAGTCAGGGTAATTATACCCCATACGCTCAGCCTTTTGCTTGTACTCCGCTTCTTTTGCCGTATCCCCTTTTAATTCATAAGCATATCCTATATAGTAATACGCATCTGCATAATCGGGTCTCAGCTCAATTGTCTTTTCAAAATATTCAATCGCTTTATCGTAGTCTTGGTTATTGCCATAAGCTCCAGCCATATTGTAATACGCCTTTGCATAATCTGGTTTTAATTCAATCGCCTTTTTAAAATATTCAATCGCAGCTTCATAATCTCGCTTGGTGGAATGAGCGCGACCCATATTTTGATAGTTCATCACATCATAAGATATTGCATGGGCATCGTGCAAACCGCTGTGCATATTCTCATAAGCTATATACCGCAAATCATAGCCGTTATTATCGTAGCGAGTAGCATCGATATGCAATATTTTCCCGCTTGGCATAACAACCCGATTCCAAGCGTGTTTTCCTGCAACCGATACCCATATTTCCACGTTATACCCCGCTGCGCTTAGCGCATTGTATGTTAGCATTGCATAGTTCACGCAAATTCCCAGCCCTGACTCCAAAGACTCTTCATAAGAAAGCTCTATATTATTGTCAACAGATTCCTGATCATATTGCAATTTTGAAACTACTTCGTTCTCAATGATATTCACTATTTTTTGGTAATCAACATCATTTGTGCAACCTGCTATTGCCAATGCCGCAACAATTGCTAGAATAACTTTCATAATATCAAATATATAAATCGCAAATTTTCTATCTTCCACCCATGCCAGTAAAAGACATAAAACCCGAAATTCTCGCTGAAATAAAAGGCAAATTTGCCGAAGATACTCTATTATCCAAAAATGCAACGAAAAACTCGGAAGCTATATGGTATGTTCAGGAAAGCAAAGAAAAAGAAATAAGACCGCCGTTTTTCCACGACACAGACCGCATTATACACTCAACTGCCTATACCAAATATATAGACAAAACTCAAGTCTTTTACCTGTGCGAAAACGACAACCTAACGCATAGAGTGCTGCACGTGCAACTCGTTGCAAAAATAGCCAGAACCATCGGGCGCGTTCTTAAATGCAATGAAGACTTAATAGAAGCTATAGCTTTGGGGCACGACGTGGGACACACTCCGTTCGGGCATACAGGAGAGCGATTTGTTTCCAGCTTTTTGAAAGAGAAAAAAGAAGGATGCTTTTGCCACAATGCGCAGAGCTTCAGGCTCCTAAAACCTGTAAACTTATGCGTTCAAACTCTGGATGGAATTCTTTGCCACAACGGAGAATGGCTCGTTGAAGAATATAAAAGCAATACAAGCAAAACAAAAGAAATGCTTTTAGAAGAATATAAAAAATGCCTCGAAAACGAATCGCAAACAAAAAAATTGCGCTCCATGACGCTGGAAGGCTGCATTGTGCGAGTCTCCGACGTTATAGCTTATATTGGCAGAGATATTGAAGATGCAATCTCAGTGCATTTGATAAACAGAGAAGATATACCTGTTGATATTTGCGAAATCATCGGAAACACAAATAAAGACATAGTAAACTCGCTCGTTTTAGATATAATAAACAACAGCTACGGCAAAAATTCCATAGCCTTTTCAAAAGATGTTTTCAAAGCTTTGGACAAACTGAAAAGATGGAATAACGATAATATCTACAACAGCGCAAAAAAAATGTCTGAAGATGATAAAATTCAATCCATGTTCAGCTCAGTGCTAAACTCTCTTTTGACCGAAAACTTAAAAGGAAACATCAAGCTGGACTATGAAAAATGGAAAGACTCGCAGAGCAAGGAATATTTCAAGGAAAACGGACCGGCGCGCATAGCTGCAGATTATATCTCCATTATGACCGATGATTTTTTGATGAGTTCGTATAAAGAGCTTGTTGTGCCAAAATCGTTTGGGTTCAGTTTCAGTTAGCCAAATATGCCTTCCAGGTAGTTTCCAGCAGAGTATCCAAATCCGAGCACTCCGCTTGCCAACCGAAAAACTCCTTTGCAAACGCCGGATTAGCCAAAACAACAGCAGGGTCCCCTGCACGCCTGCCAACAACCTGATAATTCACCTTTTTTCCTGAAATACGCTCTGTAGCTTTTATCACTTCCAAAACGCTGTTGCCGCTGTTCACACCCAAATTCACAACAAAGCTTTCGCTGCTTTGCAGCTTGTCAAAAGCCATCCTATGCGCTCTGGCCAAATCGCTAACGTGAATATAATCCCTCACCCCAGTGCCGTCTTTAGTCTCATAGTCGTTTCCAAAAACGCTGACAGAAGCCCTTTTGCCTACAGCCGCTTCCATAACAATTGGAATTAAATTCGCAGGATTCTGTTCCAAACCGCTGATTCTGCCCTTTACATCATAGCCCGCAGCGTTGAAGTAGCGAAGAGCGGCATATTTAATGCCTTTCAATTTGCCATACCACTGCAAATACTGCTCAATGGCAAGCTTTGTGTATCCATAATAATTCTCAGGCTCGGTCGGATGCTTCTCGTCCATAGGCAAATACTTTGGGCTTCCATACACAGCGGCCGAGCTGGAAAATACAATATACTTAACGCCATGCTTTGAAGCGGCATTTAAAATGTTAAGCGACCCCGTTATGTTATGAACGCTGTATTTCTCGGGTTCAAGCATAGATTCTCCGGCAGCTTTCAATGCTGCCAAATGCACAATGCCTTCCGGCTTCACGCTCTCAAAAAAATCGTTTAATTTCTGAACATCCAAAATATCGCCATGCGCAAAACTCGCTTCCTTAAATAGATTTTGCCTTAGCCCGCTGCTCAAATTGTCATAAACAAAAACCTCATGGCCAAAATCCAAGAGTTCCCTGGCAACGTGAGAGCCTATATATCCAGCACCGCCTATAACTGCAATTTTCATACGCTTAGAATCCCTGCGATATTATAAAGTTGAATTCCATAGTGCCTACGCTTGGAGCATCATAGCCGCCATATTCGCCTGGGTCAAGAGGCCATGCAAAATCAAAGCCTATAATGCCAAGCATTGGAACCAGCACTCTGAAACCAAACCCAAAATCGCGCTTAAGCGAAGCGATATCCCAATCGCGAAGAGGAGAGCCAATGTCTTTGCTAACCGATTCGCTATTATTGTAAACTGGGCCAAATACATTTCCAGCATCAAAGAAGAGCGGCAACAGATAAAAGAGATTTGGAGCAATAGGCCAAGTTAGCTCTGCGCCAAAATACTGGTAACTGCGTCCAAGCCTGTATGCGCCAAGAGAACCAGCGCTATATCCACGCATCAAGCCCTTATAGCCAAGCGCTCCGCCCATTTGGTAAAGAGTGCGGTATTGCAGAGAACTTCCGGTAATCACGCCAAATTCATTTGTTATGCCAAGGCTCAATTTATCTGCCAAAAGCGGGAACCACCATTTTATGCTGAGATCAGTTTGCACATAGTTGAAATTGCCATATAGGAAATTCGGAATTGCCCAGGATGCAGAAGCCACATAGCGAGAACCCTCTGTTGGGAAAATCGGGAGGTTTTTATCGTCTCTGATTAATGTAAAGTCAAGCGAGGCTTCGTTTCCTGTAAAGCGAACCAGACCGCCCGGATTTGGACCCTGCTCATTTCTCTGCCAGCTAACTCCGAACTGCGCATAAAAATAATCATCAGGCCATGTAAGTCTGCGCCCTATATAAACGCTGCCGCCATAGCGAGTTATATCGTGGAAGGAATAGCCGTTCCACCAAGAATAATTCACAGAAGCTCCGATTCTTGTAGGGGTATCAAAAAGCCAGGGTTCGGAAAAACCGAACGCTATGCTTTTTTTATCCATGCCATATTCTGCGCTCATATTCGCAGCCTGGCCATCTCCCATGCAGCAATTGGGAATTGAAAGATTTAGCGTAAATACCAAACCGTCTGCCTGGCTATACGCAGCGCCTGCACCGAACTGCCCCGTGCCAGCCTCGCGCTCGGAAACCATAAACAGCAGATCAACGTCTTGTTCGCCAACAGGCTGAATATCCGGCACAACGTTGTCAAAGTAATTCAACTGCATTATATCTCTGAAACTGCGCTCCAAAAGAGACTGCCTGTAAGTATCGCCAGGATATAGCTTGATTTCTCTGCGAATCACCTTGTCTTTTGTTTTAGTGTTGCCTCTTACGTGAACCTTATGAATTTGCGCCGGCAAACCTTCCCGCATAAAGAAAGTTAAATTAACCACCGAATCATTTGCAAAAATTCTCGTTTCTTCCATTTGCACAAATAAATAACCATCTTCCCTGTAAGAATTCAGAACGGCTTTTTTTGTTGAGTCATATTGATAGTAGTCAAAAACCTTTCCGCTATCCAAGCGAACCTGCGCTTGCAAAAATGCAGTTGGCAGAACCTCATTGCCTGTGAAATGCACTTTGCCTGCGTAATATTTTCTGCCTTCTTTAATCTCTATATTTATATGCACATAACTCGCAGTATTAACGCTATCGTATTGCATAAGCGCAGGTATGGTTTCTTCCAGAGAATAGCGGACCAAAAGCTTATCTTCGTAAGCGGTGCGTTTCTTTTTCGCAAACAAGCTGTCTATGCGAGAGTCTTTCCAAACCTTTCCCTTCAGGCTCTTTATCCATTCCTTTCTCATTGCGCCGTAAGTTATTAAGTTGTTCAACATATCAGCAGCCAGTTTCTCATTTTGCACATTAGGCAACGGAAATGCCTGATGGTTTCCCATTTTCGCTCTGTACTCTTTATAATAGTGCGAAGACATTGACATAGCCTTGCCTGCTAAATGGTGCAATGCGCTTTCTTTGTCTTGCAAGGATTTATTCAACTGAAAATAAAGGAGCTGCAGGTTGGAGCTTTTGCTTGCCATGCGCCCTAAATAAAAGCGGCAGGTGGAATCTGGCAAATATGTAGCTTTGTATTCCAAAAGCTCTGCATCCAAAAATCCATGTTTTCTCGCTGCATTTATAACGCTGTCTCTGTCTGAATTGAACACATCCATTTTAAACTCGCCGCCACCCCACCAGGAATCGACTTTTGTCTGCATTCTATCCAAGATTTCTTCTTTAGGCACTCTTTCGTTGCCAGAAACCGTAATGGAATCAACTTTCACTTTATTGCCTTCGCTTATATATATAATCACTTTGTTTTTGTGTTCCTGAACAGGTATTTCTTCCACCCAAGCCTCGGCAAGCAAGTACCCCTGCGAGCGGTAGTGGCTCAGAATAGCCTGCCTGTCTCGTTCCAAATCGCTTTTGCTGTAAACAGCGCCAGATGCGACCCTGGTCTTCAATCTGAGCTCATCTTCCGGCACTTCGTCGCAGCCTTCTATCAGCAGGGTATCTAGCGCAGGCTGCTCAACCACGGTAAAAATCAAATCTATTTCGCCGTTTTCGCCATATCTTGCTGAGGCTTGAATATCATCAAACATCCCTGTTTCGTAGAGGGATTCTATGGTTTTCTTAACCTGCTCGGCCAAGTTAGACGGAGAATATCTCGTATTTTCCTTAATTGCTATGCGAGGTTTGAGCGTAGATGTGCTTGTGTAAATAGTGCCCTCTATGCTTATGCTGCCAACTCGGTTGTCTTCCGAAGCGTTTAGCGGCATATCAACGAACTGCGCAAAAGCGCATACGCTCAGAATAAACAGGAATGTAAATGTTTTGAAGAACATCGGGAAGTGTAATATAGTAAATATTCCCTTTGTATATTCCTTTCATGCCGCAAAAATTCTCCGATTTAACCGAGCGCAGGCAAATGCTCTTTGAAAAAGCAGCCTCGTTGCGTACAAAGCATTTTTGCCTTGTTCTGGAAGACTTTTTTGATCCGCACAACATATCTGCGGTCATTCGCACATCCGAGGTTTTTGGTTTGCAAAATGTGCACATAATTGAAGAAGACAACGCTTACAAAGTGAATAAGGCTATTCTAAAAGGTTCTTTAAAATGGATGAACGCTTTTATTTACAGCAAAAGGGCAACCGCTTTGAGCGAGTTAAGAAATCAGGGCTACAAAATAGCCGTTGCAAGCACTCACGCAAATAAACCATTACCTGAGCTTGACTTGTCTAAGCCCACAGCTTTTTATCTTGGCGCAGAGTTGCGCGGCAATCATCCAGATACCCTTGAGCAGGCAGACGAGCATTTTATTCTGCCTCAATACGGATTAACGGAAAGTTTGAATGTATCTGTTGCGGCAGGCGTATTGCTAACATATTTGGACATATATATGCAAAGTCAGGGCAGGCAAAAATTTTGCCTGTCGGAAGCTGAGCAGGAAGCATTGATTTTAGAGTGGAGGGAGAGACACTTAAGCCGCTCTAAGGCGGGAAAAATATATAGGCTATAGTTATCGCCGCTATTGCGCTCACCACATCCGTTGTAAGACCGCAAAAAACAGCATGACGGGTTTTGCGAATCGCTACCGAACCAAAATAAACCGCTAAAATGTAAAACGTAGTGTCTGTCGTTCCTTGAAATATGCAACTCAAACGACCCACAAAGCTGTCTGCGCCATAAGTCTGCATAGCGTCAACCATCATGCCGCGCGCACCGCTGCCGGAAAGAGGTTTCATAAATGCAGTCGGCAAACCAGGCACCACATCGGAAGGAATCCCAAAAACATTGAAAGCTGCTACTATGCCGCCCATAATAAAATCCATCGCACCGCTCGCTCTGAATGCTGCTACCCCTACCAAAATTGCTACCAAATAAGGTATAATCATAATAGCAGTGGAAAAACCCTCCTTTGCTCCCTCAACAAAAGCATCAAACGGCATAACTTTTTTTATAGCGGCCAAAATCAAAAAGAACATCACAATGCTGAATAAAATTATGCCGCCCAAAAAGGCGCTGGCTACCCCCATTTCTTCCGCAGAAAGCATTGAAAAATAGAAAAGACTCCCAAACACCGCCGCACTGAGACCAATGAACCAAGAAATGAAAACGATATTTTTTATCTCAATCTTCTGAAAAAAAGCTGTGACCAGAATACCTGCTATCGTGCTGAAGAACGTTGCGAACAAAATTGGCAAAAAAATATCTGCCGGGTTTGCCGCTCCAAGCTTTGCCCTGTAAGTCATTATAGTTACAGGAATTAGAGTCAAACCGCTCGCATTCAGGACCAGAAACAAAATCTGAGCATCGCTTGCCGTGTCTTTTTGAGGATTCAGTTCCTGCAATTCCTTCATGGCCTTCAAACCGAGAGGCGTGGCAGCGTTGTCCAGCCCCAACATATTTGCGCTTATGTTCATAAGCATGCTGCCCATAGCGGGGTGATTTGCCGGAACGCTGGGGAAAAGCCTTTTCATAAGCGGAGAAACCAGCCTGGCAAGAATCTGAACCGCACCAGCTTTTTCCCCTATTTTCATCATTCCGAGCCAAAAAGCAAGAATTCCGGTCAAACCTATGGATATTTCAAAAGCAGTCTTAGACATGGCAAAGACGCTTTGCATAACTTCGTTGAAAATGCCGCTATTGCCCAAATAAAGCCACTGAGCCAGGCATGCCACAAATGCGCCGCCAAAGAAAAGAAGCCATATTATGTTAAGAAACACTGGGATAAACTAGAAAAAGATATGCACCGCAATTCCCGCCGCAAGCAAGCTTCCCCCTACTGTTAGCCCAATGTTCCGCATTTGCCGAGCGTCATTGGCTTTTTGCAATGCTTTTTTGTCGTTGCTTGGCATTTTTTTGTAGTCATCGTAGAGCGAGTTAGAGTTTATGTGCTGATAAATTCCAAATCCCAGAGCGGCGGCTCCGAGGAGGTCGAGGCTCAGAGCGATGTAGAATGGCGTTTTGGACTTCTTGTCTAATTGAGAATTGAGAGTTGAGAATTGAGAATTGTCGCTTAGCTTCTGTTCTTCAACAGCAAAGTTTGCATTATTCTCCATTCTCAATTCTCCATTCTCAATTTTATCCGCAGGCAAGTGTGAAAATAGCTCAGGAGCTTTCTGCCTTATCGTTGCGAGCAATCCCATTATATCTTTGCTTTCAGTGACAAAGCTTCCTAACAAATTTCCGCTCATCGACTCGTACAACTCTACTGTGAGCGTCATCATTTCTCCGAATTTTCCGATAAATCCCTGTGTTATGTATTCTGCGCCTATCGCTCTGCCTATTTCCACAGCGCAGCTTTCAGCTAGGCATTCTCTTGCTTCTTCGTCTGGTGGCAGGAGTGAGATTATGTTGTCTCTTGTCAGGATTGAGTATCCTGTTCTGGGTAAGGCTTCACGGGCTCTTGTTCTTAGTTCGTCTGTTAGGTGGCGGTATTCGGAGAGCTGGAGTTCTACGGTTTCGTTGTTTGGGACTATTTCCAGGACGGCTACTACTTTTTGGGCGTGGAGCATCGTTGCTGCTGTCAGAATCAGAATTGGCCAGAATTTTGAGATTTTCAGGATTGATTTCATTGTGATTATCCTTGGTTTATTTTTGAAATATTCAATAAGCTACAGTAATTGACTTTAGGGATTCTACCTTCCCGTCTGTTAAGAACATTTGTGGATTTATAGGTTCTAATAGTTGCAGAAAAGCCGCTTTCTATAGGGAGATTTTTTTTAGTGGATTTTTCATTTTTATCCATTAGATAGCTAGGGAATCCTTCTTCTGAAGTGATAATCAAGTAGCAAAGAACATCTTTATTTTCGTTTTTCTTTTTGGCTTTGGTTATTTTTTTTATGTCGTTATCTATGCCTGCACGTCCTGCTCCAAATCGTTTCACTTCTATAATTGCAATTCTTGTTTTTTTCTCTTTATTTTTATCATCTATTTTTACTATTTCTATATCCATTTTCTTTTTATCATTTTTTCCATATTCTTTTTCATTTAATATTTTGAAATTATTATTTAATTTTGCCCTTAGTAATAAAACAAGTTCAGCTACTAGCGCCCCTTCGTTTATATGATGATCGTGGCAAAGAATTTGTCTGTAACTCATCCAATGAGCAAGTCCTTGTAAGGCTGCTTTTACAGATGTTTCAATATGTTTTTGGGGCTCTTTAGTTTCATTCATCTTCTTTTTCTCCACTCCCTGCTTGTGTTTTTACCCTCGCCAAATCTCCGCAGGGAAGATGAGACTTGACAAGGTTCGCACCACTATGGCGCAAATTATTTTTAGTCGTCTTTCAAGCAACGGACGGAATACAAATTCACCTTCATGTTGCTGGTAAACCAGGCATCATCTTCGTTGTTGGACATGCGCCAGAGGAAGGAGTTGTTCCCATAGTCATTGGTGCTGCTCCACCAATAGCCGCGTACGCCGGCATTATACTCTTCGTTAGCAGAGTTGTGGTAGCCACCCGGAAGGGCCGAAAAACCGTAAGTGTTGCTACAGTCGGAAAGAGAACAACTATTCCAGCCTGACTGAGCCTTCAAATGCTTGGCTGCTGTGGATACTCCGCCTACTTCATTCATCAACGCTAACCACTCTAAATTGCTCGGAATGTGCCAGCCGTTGGGACATACGCCTTGATGCTTTCCTATTACTTGCTCTGAACAATCTTTAGAATTGCATTCCTGGCTTAATCCCATAGCCGTGGCCCAATTATATAAGCGACCGTAGGTAGTGCAGTTATTGTTATCATTATAGTTAGTATTTCCATAACAACGACTCTTATTGTCCTCCGTGTTGTAATTCAAATTCTCTGCCATCCAAGTTTGATCGCCTATAACAACAGTTTTGTATGTCTTTACAGGAATTTGTCGAGTATCTATTCGATTATCTGTAAAACTACCGTAATCTTTCATCTCTCCATTGGAACAATATCGCTCGGTGGTGTTATCGCTTGCCGTGCAACTGGAAGAACTGCTAACCTCAACACTTGATGAGCTTGGCGGTGCAGATGAGCTACTTGCTACAGAATTACTGCTTTGCTCTCCTTCTGAAGATGAACTTGCAGCCGAATTAGAAGATGGCGCCTCTGAGCTTGAAGATAATTCTCCTTCATTTGACGAACTCGATGTTGCAGAAGAGCTAGACTGCGTGGCAGAACTGCTGCTAGGCGCAAGGCTTGACGAACTCAATGTTGCAGACGAGCTAGATGGCGTGTCAGAGCTGCTGCTGGGAGCTACGCTAGACGAACTTTCCACGACCTCATCGGAACTAGAACTTAAAACATCTCCCTCCGAACCGCTGCTGCTGGATTGCCCATCTCCCTCCGAACTGCTGCTCGGGTTGCTACTGCTTGAAATCTCTGTTCCATCTTCTATATTGCCATTAACGCAACGCTGATACTTGGGATAATAATCCACTCCCTTGCAAGAGCCTACAATTTCGCCTCTTATGCAATCGTAAAGCATTGAGTTATACTCATTGCCATTGCAAATAGCAATATGATTGCTTACAGAACTGCTACTGCTCACTCCAACGTCACTGGAAGATAAATTCTCCGAAGAAGAAGACTGCGGCAACCTCGCTTGCCTCTCCTCATCGGTAATCTCCTTGAAATCGCCAGCGCAAGACAAAAAGAAAGCGAGAATGGAAGCGGGTAAAATACGCTTAAAACAGTTCATAATTAAACTCCGTTGGGGCATAAGGGATTAAAACTAGAATTTTTTTTGACATAATGCGAGCTTATGGAACGCTTTTTTCGCGCAAATTTGCCGTTTTTAAAAAATATTTGAAAAAATATGCATTTTTTTCCGGAAAAATCTTTTAAAAAGCGTCTAAGTATATAGAAAGATAGGAGGTTTTATGATTAGGCATTTTTGTGTCTTGTTTTTTGCCGCTTCCACCCTGTGGACGGCAGTGGTTACGTTGTTTCTTGCAGCCTGCAGCAGCGGCGGCGGCTCCATAGGGCATGAGGAACAGCGAGGAGGAAGCGCTAAATTGGTACTGGGGAGGCTGCAAGTACCGCTCTTCGACAGCATTTCCGTCCATGTTTCTGCGGCAAACATGGAAAATATTCACATATCCGCAAATTCTGTCAACGAGAATCTCAAAATAGACGGCATTCCGCTGGGAGAAAACAGGAAATTCGAGGTAAAAGTATATGCAGATAATGGAAAACCGGTTTTGAGCGGCGAAGCTTCCGCAGACATCTCCGCAGGCCAAACCGTCACGCTTCCCATATCCTTGACCCCGCTTTCCGGATTCTTAAGGCTGGAAATACCGCTCGGACTGGCAAATAGCGAAAATATCCATTCCGGAACCCTGTCCTTGGATTCCCTGAATTTCCAAATGCAAATCGAAAACGGCAAGGGCATTTTCAGCACAGGAGCGCTGCCCCTAAACCTGGCTTTTACCCTAAAGCTTGAGCTTAAGGACCCAAAAGGCTCGGTTTTGTTCTTCGGAGAAAAACAGATAAAGCTCTCTGCGCTCCAGCAAACCGAAACCATGCAGTTGCAATCAAACAGAGGCTCCGCAGTCCTGGAATTGGAAGCCAGTTCCATAGAACCGCTGCAAATTTTAGCAATACTTCCAAAATCCCAAACCAGAACGCCGCAATATTACGGGGATTTATTCTTCACCGAAATCTATGCAGACCCAAAAACCAACGGAGAACCTTTTGAATATATGGAAGTTTACAATGCAACTCTAGACACCCTGGAACTTGGGCTCTGCCAAATATCGCAACTCAAAATGCCAGAAGGCTTAATCTTGCCGCCTATGGAATTTCTTTTCTTTGGCCAAGACAGCGTTGAAAATACGGATTTCAAATACAAAGGCCTTAATCTTACGAATACCGGGTTTAAAATTAGTTTTTCTTGCGGCAATCAGGTCATAGACTCCTTGTCAACAACAAAAAATGCAGACAACCCATTCCCGATTTCGCGAGGAAAAGCCATGCAGCTTCCATTGTCAAATTTCAAGAATCGCGATAAAGGAAGCTCCTGGTGCTTTGGATTCAGTCCTAAGCAGGACGCTTACTGTCCGTAGTCTTTTGCCAGTCGCGGTTACCGAAGTTTATGTAAAAGTAACCGCCTAGCATTTCAGATTTTTTCGGGTCTTGCAAAATTTTCATTGCAGCCCGCAAATATTTGAGCTCAACCAAGATATGGTCTCTGCTCATGCAGTTTAAAAACGGCCCTTCGGGGTAAAGCGTTGGCTTTGGCTCGGACTCTATCATTTTATCAAGCTGAGCGATTTCTTCCCTGAGCTTTACTTCGTGCTCTTCCAAAATTCTTATAATATTGCGCTTGTTTTCTAAACCGAACAAAAAAGCATAGCCTAAAGTTCGAGGATCATCGTTAAAACCTGTTAAATGGCTTATCACCTCTCTGTTCAGAGCTTCCCGGCCCTTGTCAGTTATGCTGTACACCTTTGCCGGAGGATATTTGGACTTTTGAACCATTTTCCCTTCTATGCAGCGGTGGTTTTCAAGGTAATTCAGACGATTGTACACGGTTGACGAACTTACCATAGCCCATCTTTCCAAACCACGTTCCTTTATTCTAGAGATTATATCATAACCACTGGAATCTTCCTCTAATATAAACCCCAGCAAAACCAAGTCGTAACGATTCATAGTGACCCCTAATATAGAAAAATATCAAAAAGGAACATTAAATCCAAAACCCAAGGGGTGCAAGGGGAAAAATTTTGCGCTCGGATGGATGCGGAGAGTTGGTGCAGGGAGTTTTACATGGTTCAAAATCGTAACTAAATTTTTTGCCCAAGTCCTTTGCGGCCTAAAAATCGCCTCCAAATCGTAATCCGGAGAAATATAATACTCATAACGGCTTCTATAATTGCTAGATTCCTTAAAACGCCCATCATCTATTCCCCAGCCAAATGCAAAAGCAAACCAATCAAGGCTATGCGGCAACAGCTTGCCCACCTTGAACGAAAGCCAATGGCTCTGGTTTCCGCCGTAATAATCGTCCACCCAAACCCCGTCTCCCCCTGTCAGGCTACCACCCTTGTCTTCTCCGCCAATTTTCCAATATTCCCTATTATTGCGCCAATACACAAATTTATAATCAACATACTGCATTGCAGGTATAAATCTTTTGCCCATAGCGTAAAAACCGCCGAGCGTCCCGGCCACTGCATCCCAAACGCTATACCCATAAGGCGAAAAGCCATCTTTAAACTCTATCAGAATTTGCGTGACCCCAAGGGTTATTCCTGCCCATAGCGTAGATGCAAAAGGGCTCATGCCAACCCAGTCATAACTCATTGTAAATAAATGCCCAAAAATAACGCCAGTGTAAAAATGCCCGAATTTATCCAAATTAGACGCATATTCAGAATCATCTTTAAAGTTAAAGGGCACAGATTCCGCCCACCAGCCTTCTTTTAGGTAAACAAGATAAATAGCCGTATAGCTAAACGCTATGCTGCCGCCTATAATCGCAAGTCTGGTTGTATTAATCTCATATTCAACGCTATCTTGCGTTTCGGAGTATGAGAGAGAGAAAAATAAAAGAATGGCAATGAATAGCCTATTCATCGCAAATCTCATTGCTTAGCATCTGCTCAAAAGTTTGTCTTTTTCTTATTAGAGTTATTCTTCCGCGTTCCCACAGAACCTCAGGCGCAAGCAAACGGGAATTGTAATTGCTGCTCATAGTAGCACCATAAGCTCCGGCATCGTGAATTACCAGCAAGTCTCCAACAGCCGCAAGCGGCAGTTTGCGGCTAACAACAACGCCGCCTTCTTCCTGCGTAAAAACATCGCCGCTTTCGCAAAGCGGACCGGCAACTATAACATCAACTTCTTCGTTAGCCTCTTTTCCATTCATATGTATAACTGATATGTGATGATATGCTCCATAAAAAGCCGGGCGCACTAAATCCGTAAAGCCGGCGTCAATCAAGTAAAACAATTTTTCGCCCATCTTTTTAACAGCGCGAATCTCCGTTGCCAAAACACAGCTCTCAGCCATCAAATAGCGGCCAGGCTCAACTTCTAGCTGCAAATAATGACCAAGATGATTGCTCACTCTCTTGCGCGCACTATCCCAGATATCGTAATATTTTTCCAAATCCATGCGACCGGAACCGTTTCTTTTATAAGATATGGGCAATCCGCCGCCAATGCTTATAATCTTCAGATCCGGCGCAAAAGCGGCTATGCGGCCTATTGAATTTTCCATTGCGGAAACAACCTGAGAAAGATGAATATAATCGGAGCCTGAGCCTATGTGCATATGCAAACATTCAATAGTAAAACCGAGTTCTACGGCCTTTTTTGCAATGTTTTCCAATTCGCCGTGCCAAATGCCGTGCTTTGAAAGCTCTCCTCCAGTATTGACCTTCTTGGAATGCCCGTGGCCAAAACCTGGATTTATGCGAATTGCCAAAGGAACATTTATGCCAGCTTCGTGCAACTGCAAGAGCATATCCGGACTGCCGATATTCACAGGTATTGAATGCTCTTTTATAAGAGCGAGTGCATTTCTGTCAAAAACATCCGCAGTAAATCTTATATTTTTAGGTGAAAATCCCGCGCGCAAAGCTCGAACAATTTCGCCAGCGCTTACAGCATCCACGTCAACGCCGGATTCCCTCATTTTAGATAGCAAATTTATATTTGGAGCTGCTTTTTGGGCATATCGTATAGTTCCAAAAAAACGCAAATCCCAAATGCGTTTTTCTATAATCCCAAAGTCATACAACCAAAGCGGAGAACCGTATTGTTCTACCGCCAAGGCGATTTCTTTGTCGCCAAATGAGACGTTATACTTTTGCACAGCGGAGTTAAAACTTAAATGTTAAACTCTTTTTATGCTGTTTTCTCCGCCGTGTCCGTCAGAAACACGTTCTGGATTCGAGGAGTCGGTTTCCCAATACTGCCCGTTGAAAACAATTTTGTATTGATGTGCGCCTGAGCCCATATTGATTTTTCCAGACCAGTTTCCGGTTTTATCTTTTTTGAGAGCGGTTGGCTTCCAATTATTGAAATCGCCAGCAACAGCAACAGAAGCGGAATCTGGAGCAAAAACTTTAAATGCAACTTCGGTGGTTTTGCTTTTTGCAACTGTTTTCTTTGCCTTCGGAGCTGTTTCTTTTACAGCTTTTACCGTTTTTTTAGCAGCAGTAGCTTTGGTTTCTTTTTTCACAGCCATAATAGCCTCCCTTTAGGAACATATACTATATATAAATATAGAAAAATGTCACAGGTTTGTCAAGGGGGTATTCTCTCCGTTTTTTCTATATTTTTCCTCATGGCACTAAAATTTGAAACTCCTGTAACCGCTGTTCCTCTGTTCCATCAGGGCAAAGTACGCGATATGTATGACCTTGGCGAGCATTTTTTGATGGTGGCTAGCGACCGCCTTTCCGCCTTTGATGTTGTGCTTCCAACGCCAATACCAGGCAAAGGCAAAATCTTGAACCAGCTCTCGCTGTTCTGGTTTGAGCAGCTCGGAATGCCAAATCATTTGGTCACAGCGAATGTTGAAGACTACCCTGCAGTGCTAAAGCCTTTTGCAGATTATTTGCGAGGGCGCTCAATGCTAGTCAAGAAAGCCAAGCGCCACGATGTGGAATGCATAGCTAGAGGCTACATAGTAGGCTCCGGCTGGAAGGATTACCAAAAAACCGGAAAAATCTGCGGCCATGTTTTGCCCACAGGCTTAAAGCTTTGCGCAAAAATAGATCCTGCAATCTACACTCCCAGCACCAAAGCCGAAACCGGGCACGATGAAAACATATCCTACGAGCAGACAATTCCGATTGTGGGAGAAAAAATTGCCGCAACGCTGCGAGACCTTACTCTGGAGGTTTACAGCAAGGCGAGAAACTTCGCTGCTACCAAAGGCATTATCCTGGCAGACACGAAGTTTGAATTCGGCGAGATAGATGGCAAAACCGTTTTGATAGACGAGGTTCTCACTCCGGATTCTTCAAGGTATTGGCCCGCTGAGAAATACGCTGAGGGTCAGAATCAGGAGAGCTTTGACAAGCAGTATATCCGAGACTGGTTGGAAACTCTGGATTGGAACAAAGATTACCCTGGCCCGGAAATTCCGAAAGACGTTGTGCAGAACACCGTTGACAAATACATGGATATTTTTGTGCGAATTACCGGGAAGCAGCCAAACGTCTGAACCGGAATTCACAGAATTTTCAAAATGAATATCCTATTGAAAATCTTAATCTTACGTCAAATGGCAAGCCCCCTAAGTTTATTCCATATAAACTGTTGCTATCTTCGCTGAATTCTATTTCTCCATTTATCTCTGGAGCAAATATTGATGGAGATGAAGGTATTTGGTGTATTTTGCAAACTCCAGTTCCAAGCGTTAAAGTGAATCCATTTTCTTTAATCCATTCATATCCTATTTCTGCCATAGAACCAATATTTAAAAAGTCTTTAATGATTTTGCCATCCTTAGTTATATAACCCCAACCAATAACAGGAAATATTCCTAGATACATTCCTCTTAAGCCAGTCTCATGCGGATAGTACAATAATCCAGTTATTAAGCTTAATCCATTATTTCTATAGTGAGTAGTTCCGTTAATCGTAAGGCCGCCATTTGCATTTGCGAAAGACGGATTTATAAATAAGGCAATTTTTTCATTAATTGCATATTGGAATTCAATATCGGCTAAAAAACAAATAGGGCTGTCTCGCTTAGGCTCTTCGTTAGGCATAATATCTATATCCATATTACAGACTACATTGTGAGCAAAAAACAATAATGGGTTAAATTGAAAGGAAAATTTTTCTCTTGCATTAACATTCGCAATGGAAATAGCTGCCAATAGCAAAAATATACGTTTTTTCATATTACAACACCGCCAATGCGGCGTTGCATTTTTCCACAATATCCTTTTGCGTTGCTAATTTTTGCCTCTCGCTGTCTATAACAGCAGGAGGAGCATTCTTCGCAAAACTCTCGTTTGAAAGCTTCTTCTCTATGCTAACAGCAAAGCTCTGAGCTTTTTCAATCTCTTTTTTCAAGCGAGCTATTTCCTTTTCCTTGTCTAAAATTCCTTCCAGAGGAATAAACAATTCGCCATCCGGTATCACCACGCTTGCGCTGAATTCCGGCTTGCTCAGGTTTTCTCCGAATTCAAAAGAAGAAAGACCGCTTAAATCTTTGAGCATATTTTTGCAATTTTCCAGATTTGCAGATGTGCGAGCTATGGCTGTTATTTTTTGCGACGGCGCTATGGAATAACGACCGCGCACGGAGCGAACCGCTTCAACTATGGAAAAAACTTCTTCAAATTGCTTCTCAATCTCCGCATTTATAAATTCTTCGCTAGCCTTGGGCCATTGCCTTAGAATTACTCTCTGCGAATTCGGGAAAAGAATGCTGTTCAATTCTTCCGTGATAAAAGGCATTATCGGGTGCAGCAAATCCAGAACCGTGTAAAGCGAATGCGATAGCAGCGAGCTGGATTCCTTGGAAATATCGCCTTTTTTAATCTCCAAATAACGGCTGCATAAATCATCCCAAACAAAATGGTAAATTATTGCAGCATATTCAGAAAAACGATAGCTATCAAGAGCAGCTTGAGTTTGCTTCACAACAGTATTCAACCGAGATAATATCCACTTGTCTTCCAAACTCTCAACTTTCAACTCTCCACTCTCAACTATATAATCTTTCAAAAACCTCGCCGCATTCCACAATTTATTTCCAAAATTCCTGCCTACTTCAAATTTTTCGCTTACATTTATTTCCCTGCCATCTTCCAATTTTTCTTTTTTCACCGGCAATCTCGCTTCCTGATTTTCTGTGCACATAGAACACATCACAAAACGCAAAGCATCTGCGCCGTATCTCTCAATTATGTCAAGAGGATCAACGCCGTTGCCATGCGACTTGCTCATTCTGCGTCCCTGACCGTCTAAAATCGTGGGATTTATATATACATTGTCAAACGGAATTTTGCCCAGATTCTCCTGGCTGAAAATCACCATTCTCGCTACCCAAAGAGAAATAATATCCCTAGCAGTCACCAAAACCGAAGTCGGATAAAATGCGTTGAGCAAATCTGTTTGCTCAGGCCAGCCCATTGTGCTGTGAGGCCAAAGCGCAGAACTGAACCAGGTATCCAAAACATCGGGATCACGAACTAAACCTTCTATTTGCAAATCCTCTTCCAGAGAACAAACCAACCAATTCCCATCCTCCGCTTGAAAGAAATGAATATCGGATCTATTGGCGAATTGAGAATTGAGAATTGAGAATTGAGAATTATTTAAATGCCATATCGGAATCTGATGACCCCACCAGAGTTGCCTGGAAATGCACCAGTCGCGTTTTTCTCCTAGCCAATTCAGGTAATTTTTTGCGTAACGTGCTGGCGTGAATTTTACTTCGCCGCTTTCTACTGCATTCATCGCTCGCTCTGCTAGCTTGTCCATTTTTACAAACCATTGGTCGCTTAAATAGGGTTCTATTATCGTTTTTGAACGGTCGCTTTTGCCTACCTGCATTTCATGGTCTTCTACTTTTATCAGCAAGCCTGTTTTTTCCAAGCCTTCAACAACGGCAGCTCTGGCTTTTTCGCCTTTTAAGCTTTTGAATTCTCCTGCGTTTTCGTTTAGGGAACCGTCTTCGTTTAAGATGTTGATCATAGGCAGTTTATGCCGGAGACCTGTGGCGTAATCGTTTGGGTCGTGGGCCGGAGTTACTTTTACCGAGCCTGTTCCGAATTCCTTGTCAACTAAGATTGCATCTGCTATTACAGGGATTTCTCTGTTTACAAAGGGAACTCTTAGGGTTTTGCCTATAAATTGTTTATAGCGTTCGTCTTCGGGATGAACTGCTACTGCCGTGTCGCCGAGAATTGTTTCCGGACGAGTGGTCGCTACGGGAATATAGCCGCTTCCGTCTGCTAACGGGTATTTGAAGGTCCAAAAGTGGCCTTTTACAGTTTCATGGTAAATTTCATCGTCTGCAACGGCGGTGCGCAAATGAGTATCCCAGTTTACCAAGCGTTTACCTCGATAAATAAGACCTTTTTTAAAAAGATTGAAGAATGCGTGGCGAACCGCTTTTGCGCACATCGGGTCAAGCGTAAATCTTTGCCTGTCCCAGTCGCAGCTTGAACCCAGTGATTTCAACTGGCCTGTGATGCGAGCTTCGTATTCGTCTTTCCATTTCCAAATTCTTTTTACCAACTCTTCCCTACCCAAGTCGTGGCGAGTCTTTTTTTCATCTTGAAGCAATCTTTTTTCCACAACGGCCTGCGTAGCAATGCCAGCGTGGTCTGTGCCAGGTATCCAAAGCGTGTTTTTGCCAAGTTTTCTGTTGTAACGAACCAAAATGTCTTGAATAGTGTTGTTAAGCGCATGGCCAAGGTGCAAAGCGCCTGTTACATTAGGCGGTGGTATTACAATGGAAAAATGCTCCGAAGCATTGCCCGCAGGTTTAAAGTTTTTTTGCTCGTCCCATTTCTTGAGCCAATTGCTTTCTATTTCTTTGTGATTGTAGCGTGTTTCCATGCTGGGAATGTAGAAAAAAATTACAAAACCCCAGCCACATTCAGTTGAACATTCTCAACTCCCTGATAAACATTAGAACGAACCTCAAAAATCAAATCAACACTGCCTTTTTGAAGCGAATCCGCTAAATGAGTTTTATTGAACGCTATGGCTGGAATGGAAGTGCGGCCCTGAACTGCATAAAAGCGAACATGACCGCCATTCACATGCTTGAGACCCCTAATCGCAACCTTGCGTGCCAAGAATACCGGATAAGGATTCTCGTTGCCAAAAGGTTCCAAACGCTTCAATTCTCCCAAAAATTTCAAACTAAGTTCGGAAAGAGAAACCTCCAAATCATAATGAACGCACTCCTCCATAACGGGAACAAAACCCTGAATTTCAGCTTGCTCTTCCATGCGAACTCTGAGCTCGCTTATCTTTTCTGCCGCCATGTTAAAACCTGCAGCCTTCACATGACCGCCCCAACGGATAAAAATATCTCGGCTCGGAAAAAGCGCAGCGTGCCAGTTGAACGACCCGGCAGAACGAGCGCTTGCAGCAGCAATGCCATCGCTCTGAACTGAGATAATCGCAGTCGGACGCTTGTATTCCTGAGCGACTCGCGCCGCAACAATTCCAATAACGCCAATGTTCCACTCCAAAGCGTCTATTATCAAAACTTTTGGCAAATTGTTACCGTAAATTTCCTCAAGTCTTTTATTCGCCTGATTATGAATATCCTGCTCTATCTTTCTGCGCTCGGCGTTGCACTCAGACAGCTTCGCATACAATATCTCAATTTCATCCTTGTCTTTGCACAAAAGAAATTTAAGAGCCGAATCCGGGCTTTCCATTCTGCCAGGCGCATTCAGCAACGGAGCCATGCGATAATGAATATCGTTGCTGTTCACAAACTTTTTATCAGTCGCATATCTCTCATATAAAATTTGAATGGGAAGACAATCGGAATCCAAAAACTTGCTCATTCCCTTTCTAATCAAACAGACATTCTCCGCACTCAAAGGGACTATATCCGCTAAAGTGCCAAGCGAGACCATAGGCAAATATCTTTCCAAATCGCTATGCGGCTTGCCGGTTTTTTGATAAAGAGCATGCAAAAATTTATAAGCAACGCCCACTGCGCACAAAGATTTATTCGGATACTCGCAATCATCCATAAAAGGATCTAAAATCGCATCTGCATCTGGCAGGCCATCTCCAGAAGGCTTATGATGATCCAAAACCAAAACCTGCATTCCAAATTCTTTTGCCGCCTTAATCTCGTCTATCGCTGTTATACCCGTATCCACCAAAATCAGACTTTCCGCTCCGGAATCCCTCATTTTTTGCAAAGTTGCTGCAGAAAGCCCATAGCCTCCGTCAAAACGATTCGGCAGCATGCAATTCACAGAGAGTCCCCAATTGCCGAGCGCAGCCGCCAAAACCGCCGCTCCGGAAATTCCATCCAAATCGTAATCTCCATAAATCCATACATTCTTTTTGCTTTCGCGCATAGCGCAAGCCCAATCTATGGCTTTGTCCATGTTTTTCATCAAAAATGGATCGTGCTCGCTATCCAAGTCCCAGTTCAACCACCTGTCAGATTCTTCAGGCGTTTTAACGCCTCGCAAAACCAGAATTCTTGCCAGAAGAACAGAAACTTTATGCCTCTGCGCTATTTCCATTGATAATTGAGCGTTTGTCATATTGCCTTTTGCGCCAACCTCAGCGCCATATT
>Ga0209755_10002041_pt1 | contig 28815 bp, 23 predicted proteins | sample TergutCo191P1_FD_187301 | JGI IMG/M metagenome (GOLD analysis project Ga0209755, IMG submission 187301) | Cornitermes sp. P1 segment gut microbial communities from Petit-Saut dam, French Guiana - Co191P1 (SPAdes) (version 2) | ecosystem: Host-associated > Arthropoda: Insects > Digestive system...
AGATTCATCCATAATAATAGAGTTCTGGGGAGCTCCGAGGAAGATTCCCGTTTACACCTTGTTTATTGTACTCAGCAAGTTTTAGAAAGTGTTCTTGATTTGCTGGGCATAGCCCCAATAAGAGAGATGTAATCTTTTATCGATGACCGCCTTGACGTTGAGGACGCTGCTCGCGAGGCTGCGACTCATTAACGCGGAGCGGTCTGTTGCCCACGTTTTTACCGTTTAAAGCCTGAATGGCTTTGTCCGCCGGTTCGTCATCCATTTCCACGAAGCCGAACCCTTTGCTGCGGTTGGAATCACGGTCAATGATAACTTTGGCGCCCTTAACCTCGCCAAATTCGGCGAATAGCTCGCTCAGTTGCTCGTTGCCGAATGCGAATGGGAGGTTACCCACATAAATACTTTTGCTCATACTAATCCTATTTTATTGAACTGAAGGGAATATAGAAAATTAATCATTCTCGTTTCACGCCTGTAAGCGTAGCTGCAAAGGAACCAATGGCCACAGCACTTTTCATAAGCACCGGAATGCGGTATTCATCGTCTGTTAGCCATATAGTTAGCTTGCCTTTGGCCTTGAACAAGCCGTCACCCAGTATCACAGGCTCTATCACTAGGCATGTTTTTTTGCCCAAAATGGTGTTTATTGCCTCTCTTCTATGGACTATGACCTTGAGTTTATACAGTTTTGTGCCACCTATTGCGTTGAAGTAAGCCGTGTCTCCAGGCTCCAGCTTGAAGGTCCTGGCCAAATAAAATGCGGAGAGAATGCACCGTTCACCGCCATTCAGCGCAATTACCGTGTCTATTTGATGCGTTATCTTAGAGCCTTTACCAGCGGTATCTTTTATTGAGGCGGTCTTCGCCTTAAAGTCATAAACAGTGAGAGCATTTCTTTTATAGCCACCCTCGTTGATTCTTTGGTTAAAGACTTTGGGGAGCAGGCTGTCTGCTGTGACTACAGAGCTTATTGTATCTTCAACTGTGAGCACTTTGAACCAGCTATGGTTCCAAGCTCTTGAAACTATTTCCACTTCGTTTGCATTTTTTGTTTCTTTAACATGAAGCCTGGCTTTGCCGGGTGTGATAAAATTCCAGCCTATTGAATAATCCAGAACTTCGCCGACAAACGGAGACTTGGCATGGGAAAAAGAGAAAAATAAAAGGCAAAAAACAACGGCGAACAAACTGCTCGCCAGCTTTTCCAAAGCGTCTGCGCATGCACTTGCATAGTTACTCGGTTTTCCGCCGGCCTGCCATGCATAGCTTAGACCACTGGAGCTGTTGAGCACATGAATGTTCTTTTTAAAACCGCCTTCACGCAAAGCACTCATGACTTCTCTAGCATCACCACCTTGGCCTCCAGGCACGCCGGGAATGGAGACTCCCGGAATTAAAAACGGAATTTCCTTTTTTTGGCTTGAAATATAATTTGTGATCTCTCTTAGCTCATGCACATTCGTTGCGCCAACAACTGCGCCAACTCCCCCATTATCCCACTCAATAATTTTTTGCGCAACATCCTTATAAACCTTGTCTTGAAAATCCGCTGCGCCTTTATTTGAAGTACGGAGCAAAACATAAATTCCGTTCTCTTCTCTTAAAAAAGGTTTAACGCTGTCGCTTCCCATCCAGGGGCTTACAGTCACAGCATCCGCACCGTAAACATCAAAAGCCGCTTTTGAATACGCCTCGCTGGACTTGCCTATATCTCCTCGTTTTGCATCCAGAATAACAGGCATCCCTTCTTTGCGATAAGTTGCGATTATCTCTGCCAAAACCCACATGGCTTCTATGCTCACGCACTCATAATATGCGCTGTTGGGCTTAACCACAGCCGGAGAAATATTTCGTTTTAAAAACTCTTCCAAAATATCAAAATAAAATCTGCGAATCTTGTCTTCCGGCGTACCGGATTCTATAGGGATCAACGAAAGAACTGGATCCAATCCAAAGCAAACAGGATTCTTGCAAGCTTCTATGCGAGACTCTAACATGGAGGCATATGACATTGAGCTTAATTTAGAAATTTCTATATTAACACTTCCCCATGAGAATTATAATTCTTTTTTTAGCTTTTGCAATAAGCATTTCATCTGCGGATCTCGCCGCAGAAGTTGAGGCATTGAAGAGAGTTAAATTGGAAAAAGCTAATCAACTGGAAAAAGCCGAGGCAGCTCGCTGGCAAAATCGTTATATTCAAAATCAGGCGACTGCAGAGTATCAAAATGAAACCAGAATTTTGGAAGGCCAGTACTCAAAGACATCAGATAATATATCACGCACAGCAACGGAAGTGAGCACGCTTCGCAATCTGGCTTCCGAGCAAAAAGACAAAGCTGAGGACGCAAAGAACAGCTTGGAAAATTTTTACCTGCTGATTAAACAGGCTTCTGATAAAAGCGCAGAAGAAATCCCTCAGGATTTTCCGGCAAAAAGAGAAGAGCGACTGCTGAACTTTGCAAATAATCCGGCGACAATTGAAACTTTTTTTAGTGATAGATTCACAAGGCTGTCATTGACGCAAACTCAAGAATTCTCTACGAAAAATTCTTATCGCTTGCGGCTTGGCACAGTATTTTACTCAGAGGCAGCCTTGGGGCAAAGCAACGATGTTCAAACTGTTGTGAGAAACGAATGGCGGTCTGCTCTTTCAAAGGAAGTTGCGGCAAACATTACGCAAACAATTTTCAACGCTCAGCAGGGAAAGGACAGCGCATGGATTCCGCTGGATGTTTTGCAGACAAAATCCATTATCGGAATGAGCAGCACTGCTGAACAAACAAGGACGGAACAATTTATAACTTGGTTTAAGCTGGGTGGCATTGTGATGTATCCTTTATCGCTGATTGCTATTGCTGCGTTCTTAATAGCTCTGGAACGTGCTTTTGTTTTGTGGAGGCACGGGCATATATCAAAAACATTTACCGGCAAGCTAAAACCGTTATTGCAAAATAATCAGGTTGACGATGCTATAAAGCTATGCAAAAAACAGAAAACCTGTTTGGGAAAAGTTTTGGGAGCAATTGTGGAAAATTCCGAAGAAGGAAAAGAAAAGGCGAAAAAAGCTCTGCAAGAAGTATTGCTCTCCGAACAAGCCGGGCTTGAAAAGCGAATGGGATTTTTAGCTGCCTTGGGATCTATTGCTCCGCTGACCGGGCTTTTGGGAACGGTTACCGGAATGATCACGCTGTTCAAGGTTATTACGCAGGCCGGCACAAACGATGCGAGAATTTTGGCCGGTGGCATTTCAGAGGCTTTAATCACAACGGAAATGGGTTTGATAATTGCAATACCTGTTTTGCTTTTTCACGGCAAATTAAGCGAGACTCTGGATTTTGTGACTACGGAAATCAGGGTTCAGAGCTTGGTTGTGCTAAACACGCTTTGGGGTGAAACCAAGTAATGCGTTTGGCAAAAATCGCATACTATGTCTAAGTCTTCATCTTTTTCCAGCATATCTCTTTTTTCGCTTTCATGCAAAGATATCAGGCTTGCGATAACTCGCTCCCGGCTGCATGGGCAATAAGCCTGTGGAGTGATTTCTTTTACAATTTGTATTTCGTATGGGCCACGTAATTGTTCCAGCAGTTCATGGACATTGCTGAAGCTTTTCAATGGAGGCAAAGCACGAACAACTGCGTCCATTATTTCCAAGTCTTTGGGCGATGCATCGGGGTATGCTTCTACCAAAAAACCCATATCAAAATATATTCCCGCTGTGCTTTTTGTCTGTTCCGATTGCATTAAATATGCGGTTAAATTTACGCCCATTTGCCTGGATGGAGCTTCTATTATGCTTTCTTTTATCCTTTGGGATTTTTCGTTTAAGGCTATCACAGTCATAGTTTGCGATGTGCCTGTGCCGGGTTTGGCTCTGATCAATCCTTGTGGAGTTGAATCGGCTTGCGCATCAATTCGCAGGCATACTGTGCCGGGGAATTTCAGTCCGCTTGAAAGCAGGAGCGAAGCGACTGCTGTTTCTGCCATATATTTTAGGGCATCGCCTTTAGCCTTGTGCTTTTCGCCGATTTCGGTTATGGTATTTTTTATGGAAACAAGCACGAACCTCAGAGGTGCGTGCGTTCCCGTAGCTCTTATGATTATATCGTTCATGCTTTAGTTTATGGCCAGTTTAACCGTTTTGCTCCATGATGAACTGTTTGCTTTGACTATATACAATCCTTTTGGCAAGTCTGCCAATTGCACAATATAGCTGCCTTGAGCAAATCTAAGTGAGCGGACAGCATTGCCTTTTAAATCAAAGATTTGAACGGCGACATTATTCGTAGCCTGTATATTTACAGCGTTTTGCATTGTGATTAAGGCATTGCTATTCACAATTTGAGAAAGCAAAATAGGTGTTCCGCCGGAGCTTGAGCTATTGCCTGCAGAGCTGCTGCTTCTGGATGAGCTGGAGCTTAAACTTGAGCTGGATGCAACCGAGCTGCTGCTCCTTGCTGAACTCGAACTTTGCCCCGAACTTACGGAACTTGACGAAGCCTTACTTGAACTGCTTGGCGTGCTTCCGCCTTCTTCGCATTTTAATCTTTTTTCAGCAGGGAAAGTCATAGTGCCTATGCACTTGAAATCTTTTATTGCCAAAGAACCTGTCATTGGAGAAACTCCGGTAATCGCCTTTCCGTCATTTGTTCCATCGCCTTTGAGTTCCCAAGAAAACTCTGCTATCTTGCTTAAGTCAAATGTAACTTTAACCGGCCAAGCCTCTTGCTGCAAATCATTTGGTGTTACAACTACAGTTGTCCATGCGCTGACAGGTGTATTTTTACTTCCAACTGCATAGAAATGATAACCGTAGTCTTCAACGGTGCTTAACTGAGCTTTAAAGTTGTGGGCAGAACCTTTGTATTGATAACTGAAACCACCTGTGCATCCTGAAAAATTGTAGAAACCAGGCTGACCATTATTTTGCGCATCCAAGCCTATAGCAACATAAGGGTGCCATTCATTGCTTCCCTGGCTAAGCGTATAATTTATTTTAGCAACCCAGTCGCTGCCATCTTGCACAACTACATTATAGTTATCATTTCTTACAACGCAAGTTTTGGTTTTTTTATCCCAAACTGTTTTTGTTGTTGTTGCAACTCCTGTTATTGTAGAAGCTCCTCCATCTTCTTTATCTGTGAAGGCATACCAAGGTTCCCATGTGCTTGCATAACTTCTGTCATCTGCGCTTAAGCCGGCTTTTGCGAACTGATCTATTTGAGAACCGGAAACCGTAGCGTTGCAATAATCAGCCGGAAGACCTCCAGCCAAAGCTTGCAAATTCGGCATATTGCCTGTTGCCAAAAGCCCTGTTAAAATATTCAAAGCCCTGTTGTAATATGATTCGCCGCTAAAGTTCATCAATGTTGTCCAGTAATTGTTCATAGTTGTTTGATTAGAAGATGCATAAGAGAATGCATTCATGAATGGGCCAACAAATGTTGAATTTTTTTGGTTCTTCGAGGAACTTCCAGTTAACGCTATTGCCCCACCTATATCTCCGGGACTTTTGCCGCTTAAATATTTTGAAGTCACATTTGTAAGCAAAGTTTTTGCATCTGTATGGCCATACCAAGCATTAGCCCAAGCCAAACGCCATGGAACGCGAGCAGCATCGTAGCCGTATTCAATGGCATCTGCTTTGCCTTGAACAGCAGTGCCGGAACTATTGCACCAGTCGGAGAACAGGCCGCTTGTTGAATTTTGGTTGGCTTTTAGCAGATTGTAATTTGCGGTAACAACATTGCCCCATTTGGTTTTATTTGTATGGCATTCCACTTCCTGAAACATCGCAAAGGCTGCAGGCGCAATATAGCTCGGATTTTTCGCATCATCCCAAACATCTCCGGGCTTGTGCAAATTATTTGGGTCAATTTCAAGAGTTCTGATTTTGCCAATCAAAGCTTTGGCTGTGTCTAGGTAATTTTTAGTTGATGTGCTTCCGAATTGATAGTGAGCCATTATGAGAGCAACAGCAGCATCAAATTCCGCATCACTGGCTGCACCTTTATTATCTGCAGTCGGGTCGGAAACTTTGCTAAAGCCATCAATTTTCCAGCTCATCAATCCATTTTCGTTTTTCCAATGCTGGTAATATGCCCATAATCTGTCAAAGTGTGTTTGATAGCTTGTTGTGGCATCGCTGAAATAAACCATCATCAACATGCCGTAAGCAATGCCTTCGGAAACTGTTTTAGAGTTATCGTCAAACTTTATGCGAGCGCAAGTTGCGTTGCCGCAGGAACCCGTCTCATAAAAGTTGGTTACAAAGTCTGTAAACCTGGTTTTCAAAGTTGTAGAGGCACCGGAACTCGTAACGTTAATCGTACTGTTGCCGTAAGCCCTTGCTTGCGGATACGGGTAATTAACGGCAGAGAAGCCCAGAGACAGGCTCAAGGCGAGGCAAAGAGAGAGTTTTTTTAGCATGTGTGCTCCTTTATTTTACCGGAACGGCAATTGTACTCTTCCAAGAACCGCTGGTTGCTTTAACAAAATATAACCCTTTTGGCAAATCTGCCATTTGCACAATATAGCTACCTTGTGCGAAACTCTGCGTGCGAATTGCGTTGCCCTTTAAATCGAAAATCCTAATTGCCGCATTGCTGGTAACTTGCAAATTCACGCTGCTTTGCATTGCGCTCAAGGAATTGCTGAACACAAGCTGAGAAAGAAGAACCGGCGTGCCGCCGCTAGAACTGCTAACCAAACTGCTGGAGCTGCTTGCCAAGCTACTGGATGACCGCTGGCTGCTCGATGAACTGCTTGCCAAGCTGCTGGATGACGGAACAACACTGCTGCTGCTTGGCACTTCCGACAAGGCTTTCAGATTGGGCATGTTGCCGGATGAAAAAAGGCCGGTTATAAGTTGCATAGCCTTGTTAAAATAAGAATCATCATTTATACCTATTAAGGTACTCCAAAAAGCATCTTTTTTGGTTTGATAATCGGAACTGTAAGAAAGAGCGTTGGTCAATGGACCTACAAAAGTTGAATTCTTATGACCTCCCATAGTTCCATTCGTTTGTATTGGCCCACCAACATTGCTCGGAGTCTGATTATTTACCCAAGCTGCTAACTTGCTGAGCAAAGTTCTAATATCCGCATGATTAGACAGATGTCCAAACCAAGCATTAGTCCAAGCCCAACGCCAAGGAGCACGTGAAGCATCGTAATCGAAAGTTCCGTCTCTCTGTGGTGTACCGGCGCCATTGCTCCAACCGGAAGGCAATCCGGTAGTGGAATGCTGATTATTTTTCAAAAGAGTATAATTTCTGGTAATGGCCATGTTCCAAAAAGCTTCATCATCAAGATCTTTAAATAGTTCAAATGCCGCTGGGCTGATATAACTTGGATTTCTATTGTTTTCGGCAGATTGAAACCATTTATCACCAGGCTTATGAAGACCATCGGTTTCCATTTCATGGGTGCGGATTTTTACAATTAAACCAAGTGCATCATCAAGATATTTCTGACCACCAAACTGATAATAAGCCATAATAAGCGCAAAAGCAGCATCAAACTCCGCATCTGTAGCGGCACCCTGATCATTAAGAGAGCTAAAGCCGTTGACGCTCCAGCCCATAATTCCATTGTCGTTTGTAAAATTATTATAGTAGACCCATAATTTGTCAAAGTGGCTTTGATAGCTTGTGGTATTATCGCTGAAGTAAACCATCATTATCATGCCGTAGGCAATGCCTTCGCTAACGGTCTGCGCCGTATTGTCAAATTTTATGCGAGCGCAAGGAGAGCTTTTGCAGGTTCCTTCTTCATAATGCGAACCCATAAAACTTGTAAATTTGCTTTTCAAGTTTGCTGAGGCGTTTGCCGCTTTGGTGTTTATTGTTCCGTTTCCGTAATTTGCCTCTTGCGGATACGGGAAGTTTACCGCAGAGAATGCGCAAGAAATGCACAAAGCGAGAAAAACAAGCGTTTTGTTCAGCATATATATATAATATATATTCATATTTGGAAAAAAGGTTAATTTTTTTCCAAATATGCAATTTTAGTGATTTTTAGTGATATTTACAGAGAAATTTACTTTACGGGCACTGTAGCCGTCTGTTTCCACGATCTGCTTTTGGCTTTAACTATATACAAGCCACGTGGCAAGTCTGCCATTTGCACAATATAGCTGCCTTGAGCAAATCTCAGTGAGCGAACAGCATTGCCTTTTAAATCGAAGATTTCAATGCTGACATTATCCGTAGCTTGTATATTTACGGAGTTTTGCATTGTGATTAAGGCGTTGCTATGCACAATCGGAGAGAGCATAATAGGAGTTCCGCCGGAGCTACTGCTGCTGCCTCTTGAGGAACTTGAACCGCCACCAGCCGAGCTGCTGCTGCCACCGCCAGAATTGCTGCTTGGCTTACCGCCATCGGATATTCCGCATTTCGGTTCTGGCCTTGATGTTGGCAAAGTCAAGTTTCCAAGGCATTTGAAGTCTTTTATCGCCAAATTTCCGGTTAAATCGGATATACCTGCTGCACCGGCATCGGTACCTTTAAGTTCCCAGGCAAAAGCGTAAATATTTGCCGGTTTAAAATCCACTTTCTGAGCTGTACTTGCCCAAGTAGGTTGTGCTATATCATCAAAAGATACTGTAATCTCTGTCCAGCTTGAGAGAGATTTCGCAGAAACAGCGGTGAAGTAATCGGCCCCTGATGTTGATGGAACATCGGTAGTTTGCACTTTGAAATTGTGCCCCTGGCCTTTGTATTTATAGCTAAAACCACCTGTGCAACTTGCAAAATTGTAAGTTTTGCCAGTTCCGGCTCCATTGTTTCTGGCATTTAAACCCAAAGCCACATAAGGTGCATACTCATTGCCACCTTTAACAAGCGTATAACTCGGAATTTTAGCAACCCAGTCTCCACCGCCAGCCACGTCTTCCATAACTACTCTATAACTTGTTATCTTTTTGCAATTATCGTGTTCATCTTCAGTGTCAAAAGTGGCATTGGTTAGCGTAGAGGTGCCACTGCTCTCTTTATCCGTATAAGCATACCAAGGTTCCCATGTTGCTGCCAAACCCCTATCATCCGGATCTTCGCTGGCAGCGAATGCAAATTTATCTATTGAAGTGCTCGTACCATTAAAACCGCCTCCGGAATTCATATCTGTGCCACAACCAGTACCAGCATTACTGCACGCTTTTAAATTGGGCATATTTCCGGTAATAAGCAAACCGGTTAAAAGGCGCATTGCCTGATTAAAATATGGTTCATTTTCAATGCCATTCAAAACATTCCAATATGAATTCAAATTACTCTGGTAAGTGTTGCTAACCGTAAGAGCGCAGGCCAAAGAACCCACATAGCTTGAATTGCCATTTGTGCCCCATGTTCCGTTTAATTGAATTGGGCCTTTTACGTCGCTGGCATTTTTTGTGCTTACCCAAGTGGCTAATTTGTTCAACAGAGTTTTTGCGTCAGAGTGGCCAAACCAAGCATTTGCCTTAGCCCAGCGCCAAGGAGCACGAACTGCATCTTGGTCGTACGCTATTGTGGTAATGCCGCAATTGTTTGAGCAAACTTTGGTTGTTCCGTCTGGATTTGCCCATCCGGAGGGCAAACCTGTAGTTGTGCTTTGATTTTGGTTGTTTTTGAGGAATGTATAGTTTCTTGTTAGAGCGGTAGTCCAGTTTGACGCAGTAGTGCTAAGATCTTTGAAAAGCTCATAAGCTGCGGGCGCAACATAACTCGGGTTTCTATCTGCTTCCCAATCATCGCCGGGTTTGTGCAAACCATCGCTATTGTGTTCATGTTGCCAAATTTTTGTAATTAAGGCTCTGGCAGTATCCAAGTAATTTTTGCTTGAAGAGCTTCCGAATTGATAGTGAGCCATTATGAGAGCAAGGGCAGCATCGTATTCCGCATCAGTAGCAGCATTTGAACCGGTAACATTCCCGCCTGTAAAATTAGCGTTGGCATTGCCATGCTGTATTTTCCAATTCATAAGTCCGTTATTGTTAGTCCAGTTCTGATAATACATCCATAATTTATCAAATTCGCTTTGATAGCTTTTGCCGGGAGACTTTTCGCTAAAGTAAACCATCAGCAACATGCCATAGCCTATGCCTTCCGAAACGGTTTCCGTAGGGTTGCCCGGTGCGCCAAATTTTATGCGAGCGCAAGTGCCATTACGTTTATTGCTGCAAGTACCTTCTACATAGAATTGGTCCATAAAATTCTGGAATTTTGCCTTTAGGTTAGCACTAGCTGTTGAGCTTGTAGCATTTATAGTGCTATTGCCGTAGTTTTTCCTCATCGGATACGGAAAGTTGACTGTTTGGCTGTACGAAACAGCCACGAGTAGCAGCAAACTGCAGCAAAAAATGAAAAAAGATTTGTTTTTCATAGAAACCTCCCTGGAATAGAATAAATATAGAAATTTCTAAATTCAACTCATGAGAAAACTGTTGGAAATTCACGATGCTTTTGGCAATTCCATATCGCAATGGGCCCAAGCCTTGGTGATAACCATAGCAATTTACATCACATTTAAGCTTATTTTCAATTTTCTGGTCAAACGCAAATTCAATTATACCATCGCAGATGCCTTAAAAAACAGCAAATTCTGGTTTTTTGCAACACTCGCACTCTTCTTTGGCACAAAAAATTTAAATTTCGGCGAATTTTACTTTATGCCACTCAAAATTTTAATCTTAACCACATTTTTACAAGCCGGAATATGGACTAGCATTATATTTAAAGACATATTAATAGACTGGAGCAAAAAAAATAACCCAAATGCCGATAAAAATGCCGGATTTACAATTATCAGCGGAATAGGCCACTTCCTTATATGGTCCGTAATATTGCTTTTAATCCTGGACAACTTCGGTGTCAAAGTCGTCTCGCTCATGGCTGGCCTTGGCGTTGGCGGCATCGCTGTTGCGCTCGCCGTGCAAAGAATACTCGGCGACTTGTTCGCATCAATCTCCATAATGATTGACAAGCCATTTGAAATAGGAGACTTTATCGCAGTCGGCGAAGTCCGGGGAACTGTGGAATCAATCGGCATAAAAACCACACGCCTGCGCTCCCTAACCGGAGAACAAGTGGTAATCTCAAACAGCGATATTCTAGACAGCCGTGTAAACAACTTCAAACGAATGGAAGAACGCCGCATAGTCTTTACCTTTGGCGTTTCTTATAAAACACCCAGAGAACACCTGGAAACGATAACAGAACAGACAAAAAAGATTATAGAAAGCCAAAGCGATGCTCGTTTTGAACGTGGGCACTTAAAAAGCTTTGACGCAAGCTCAATAGACTACGAATTCGTTTACTGGGTTACAAAACCGGATTTCCCGTCCTATATGGATGTTCAGCAGAAAATAAATTTAGCGCTTATAGACGAATTCACAAAAAATAATATAGAGATGGCAAGGCCCACGCAAATGGTGTTTTTACATGGATCTGGTAGTTGATTGCTCACGAAAAGGAGTTAAGCTCTGGTGCAACGGAATTGAACTATCCGAACCGAATGCCAAAGGCGATGAGCTGAGCACGCTTATCGACAAAATGGGCATAGACCTTGAACAGGTGAAGCGAGTGCTGGTGACTCTTGGGCCGGGAAGCTTTACGGGAATTCGTGCCGGCATAGCATTCTGCGAAGGATTGTGCTTTAGCGAAAAAAGAACCTTGCATGGCATATCCACGCTTAAAGCCTTAGCCTTGAGCTACAACGAAAAAATAATTCTGCACGCAAGAGCAAACCTTTACTACGTAGGTACTCCAGAAAGCGAAACTCTGGAAAAATTTGAAACACCACCACAAACACACGAGCATCTATCCATAGCTCCCCTGGCAAAACTGATAGACTCAATTCCGGCATCCAATGTTCAAAAGGCAAATTACATGGTAAATCCTTTCGCCTGATTTTTCTACTTTCCCTCTATGTCTTGGAGCACTATTCCGCAACACTTGGATCCTACAGCCATCACCATTTTCAATTTCCCGATACGGTGGTATGGGCTTATGTACTTGATAGCCTTCTTTTTGGGGTATCACCTGATTTGGTATTTCACAAACAAATATAAAATCCAGCCTATGAAACGAGAACAGCTTGATAGCGTTATGACCTGGCTTATAGCTGGCGTGCTGCTGGGGGCAAGGCTCGGCTATGTGTTTTTTTACGACTTCGGGTATTACATAAGCAATCCCCTGAAAATTATTTTGCCATTCAGCTTTGAAGGCGGTTTTCGCTTCACGGGGATTTCCGGCATGAGCTACCACGGCGGGCTTATAGGTTCTTTTTTGATGGCCTCTTATGCTATAAAAAAGCAAAAACTGGACTACTGGAAAACCGTGAACACAATCTTTATGGTTGTGCCTCTGGTCTATACTTTCGGGAGACTGGGGAACTTTATAAACGGCGAGCTTTACGGCAGAATTACGGACTCTGCCATTGGCATGTACTTTGGCAACCAAACTGTTTTGAGGCACCCCAGCCAGCTCTATGAAATGTGCTTTGAAGGATTTATACTGTTCGGCATAATCTACGCATTCTGGAACTTGCTCCCTAAAACCAGAAACCATATTATGGCCCTTTACCTGATTGGCTACGGCATTGCAAGGTATTTCATAGAGTTTTTCAGGGAAGAAACCCACGATCCTCTTATTGCAATAATGACCAGAGGCCAAACATTTTGCGCCGCAATGGTTTTATGCGGCATAGCATTGTGGGTTGTGCGCTGGCGCATTACTCTCGGTAATACAAATCCAAATTGTTCACGACCTTAGCACTGGCTTCCAGATTGCGCATATAATCGCCAAAAGCTTTATACGAGTTGTATTGCCACAGCGTTGAAATATCATTGCTTATTAGAGTATCCAAAGCGACTTTATCCGGAACTTTCTTGTCCAAAACCTTTATCAAAACCGCATTTTGCACGCTGGTATAAGGCCCACTCCACTCGCCCTCTTTTGCTGTTGCCAAAGCCCTGTAAAGAGAAGTGTTCGCATAGCCAAGGCCAGGCAAATATCCTTGGAAAGCAACCGTTGCGGAATCCACAGTGACCTTTGCCGCCTCTTCAATCCCGGCAATATTGTCCTTTAAATAATTCGCAATAGCATTCGCTTTTGCTTTCGCCTTCAAATTTTGCTCAATTCTGGTTTTGAAAAATTCCATGTTTCTTGAACCCGCAGGCAAACTTCCGGTTTTTTCAAATATAACAACCCATTTTTGATTTTGAAAAATATCAGATGTTTTAGAATCGTCTTTTGGGCGCAGAGGGTTGAAGAATGCATAAGACGAAAGCCCGGATATGTAGCCAAGCTCGGGGATTTCTCCGCCTCTTTTGAACCAACCGGAATGCTTCACCGTCAAGCCCTTTTCTTTTGCTGCGTCTTCAAGGCTCTTCTTTTTATCCACCGCTGTTTTTATATCCGTCAAAATCTTTTCCAAGCTATCGGTTGTTTCCGGAGATGCGACAATAGATAGAAGTATGTGCCTAGCCTTGACCTGTTCCTCTTTTACGCTGTCTTTTTCAACAACCTGTTTGCCGAGGCTCTGTATTATATGGAAACCGAACTGCGTGCGAATCGGATCGCTGATTTCACCTTTCTCCAATGCAAAAGCCGCACTGTCAAACGCAGGAACAAACCTTCCACGTGGGCCATAATCACCAAGTTCGCCGCCTTGCGTCGCAGAACCCAGATCTTCCGAACTGGAACGGGCTATATCGCTAAAGTCCGCACCGTCTTTTATTTGACCGATCAGCATATTTGCGTATTCCAAAACATCTTCCACATCTTTGTGGCTGGCTTCAAGCGGAATCGCAACATAATTGACGCTCGCTAAATCATCTGCGACAAAAAAGCTGTCTTTCTCCGCTTTGAAAAGCGAATCTATTGCGCTTTGAGATATATCAATATCTTCGAACTCGCTCGCTTTGCCCTGAGCATTCAAAAGCTCAAACTTAGTTTCCCTTTTCAAAACTTCATATTTCACTTCCAGGTTTGACGGCTGAAGCCCTGCGCCTATAAACAGATTGAGCTGCTTTTCCGGTATTCTCGCAGTTTTCAATATATTCTCATATTCAACCATGTACGGAAGATCGTAAGTTGATGCATCTGCCAGCCAAGCCTCGTACTTTGAATAATCAAAAGCGCCATTCGTTTGAAACATCTCACTGCTCTTAATGGGTTGCGGCGGGTCTGTGCGCAAATCCCGGTCCATCTCATGGGCAGATGCCCTTATTTTCATGTCTGAAATCACGCCCTGCATAAGGTGCTGCATAACAAAAGAGCGAAACAGCTCATCACGCATTTGCGCCGATTGATCGCTTGAAAGCCCCGGTTGCTGTCTCTGTACTTGATCCAGCCGTGCGCTGAACAGATCGGTTGAAAGCTTTTCGCCGTTCACGACTCCAATAGGAGGCCGGTTATCAGTTTGCAAGCCGGACATATCCATAAACAGCAATCCTGCGACAATTCCTATAATGAAAATGTAGATCACCCATTTTGCGTTTTCACTTATCCAAGTCAGCATTTTTATTTCTCCAAAGTTGCTAGCAGTTTTGAGGCATCATCTGCAATTTTTTGTGCGTCTCCATAAATTTTCAAAATCTTCTCAGCGGTTTTCGCCGCTTTGTCACTATCTCCGGTTTCCAGATAGCAAAGAGCCAGTTTCCAAAGAGCGCTGGGCACTGTTGGAACCTTATCCACAGGCTCGGTTTTGGCATATCTTTTTGCCAAGTCTCCGGTGCGCTTGCCGTATTTATTCACAAATGCATTTAAAAGGGATATGGCTTCCGGGTAATTTTGCCTTTCCATAGCCACTACCGCAAGCCCATGCTCGGCGGCAGAAGTTATTATTTCCACGCCGGAAGCGTTGGAAATAGTCTGTTTGTACAGAGCTTCGGCATTGTCCAGGCTTAGGCTTTGCAGGTGTATGTTTCCGGCCAAAAGCGTAGCTTTTGCCAGTGACAACCCTTTAAGCACTCCGCTATTTATTGCCTCTTCAAAGGCCGTGAGCGCAGAATCTGTTTCTCCTGCATACATGTAGCTCAGCCCTTTGCCGAGTTCTTCTGCCATAGCGATTTCTTTTTCGGAAGAAACTTTAAGGTTTTGCGCAAAGGCAAAGATGCATATTGCCACAATGCACAGAGCAATTATGACTTTTGTTCCGTGCTTGGGAAAAAAATCCTCTTTTAAATATTCCATCAACGCATCGCCTGAATTCTGGGAAGCGTTGTTGTTCGCATTAGGTTTTGTTTCGTTCATGGGGGGATAATATAGAAAATTTCTTTATATATTAAATAATTCATGCCTCATATCATAATAGCCATCTTGTTGCTGTTAAGCGCTGCACGGGCTGAGTATCCGTATAAGACTTCCGTTAAGCTTGATGTGCCGCTCGCTATAGGAGCGACTTCCGTGCTTGCGCTTGGGCTGTACCGGCTGCATACTATGACCCCAAACGATACCCCATACAATCGCAACGATTTGTTGCCTTGGGACAGGCCGTTTGCCGGTACCTGGAATGAACCGGCGATTTTTGTGTCAAATATTCTTATAGCAGCCGGAGCTTTGCCGTTGATTTTTGGGTTAAACCAGGATTTTGCCGTGCATGCGTTGCTGATTTACGAGGTGTTGGCTTTGCAGGGTGGTTTGCAGCTTATGGTACGTTCCATGAATGTTTGGCCACGTCCTTTTATGCTGGGTTCTGAGGGAGGCAAGGAGCGTGAGAATCCTTCGTCGCACGGTTCTTTTTATTCGGGCCATACATCTGCGGCTTTTGCCATTGCTGTTTTCACAGGAGTTTGGTTTAGCGATTCTTATCCGGGCTCAAGTTATTCTCCGTGGGTTTGGGGCGGCACGCTTTCGGTTGCAACGATGATCGGCGTGTTGCGGGTTGTGGGCGGCAAGCATTATCCGAGCGATGTTGCGGTTGGCGCATTGGTTGGTTCGTTTGTGGGCTGGGTTGTGCCAAAGTTGCATGGCAAGCCTGGTTATATAGGCTGGCGGTGGAGTTTTTAGGAATTTAACTTTTATTCTTTTACTATTTTACCATAGTTGTACTAGGAGATTTTATATGAAAGCATCTTTCAAGTCTTTGACATTCCTATTTTGCCTTGCTTGGCAAAGTGCATATTCGCAATTTTCCTACCCGATCTATTTAGAAGACAAAAAAGAAGAATATCCGCCTCCTTATGATCCAAATGTGGTAATAATAAGCCCAGAAGTGGAAAAGTGGATGAACGAGCAACTTGTCAAAGCCAGCGAGAAGAAGACTATTGAAATGAAAACTGATGTTATGGGTAGGGTGAAGTCAAGTACCGATAAAATCGGGGGAAGAGGAGATGTAAAGATTGTAGATAAAAAACAAAAAAGGCTGGTTTTAGTTTCAGATATGCACATACGTGAGAATGAGATAGAGACGGAGCATGGACGTTATGAATACAATATGGAAGCCAAAAAGTATGATTACTTCTTGAATGGCAAACAAATTAGCGAAAAAGAATACCTTGAATATATGGACAAGAGTTTAGAGAAATTCAAACAACAAAAAAGAGGCAAAAGAGACCTACCCGTTCCGGGTGTAATAGATTCAGACGACCGTACATGGATAGCATGGATGACAGCGGAAGAAATTTTTGAGTTGACAAAAAATTACAAAGAACTTGCGATCGACGATTATTTGGAATCAAAAGGAGCAGCTAACTCTATTTTACCAGAAATCCAGTTGTCAACATGGGGGCATAATAATAATTACAAAGGCAATGGTATAGGAGTTTATGTAATGGAACCGTATTGCAGAGATGCAAGCATTCCAATAGTAGATTTAAGCAAATACACAAATAAATGTACTGGCACTGCTGATGCGCATCATAGTAATGTTGTAAATGTGCTACAACACGCAGCTCCTTTAGCACATATTTTTGGATTTAAAAACTCTTCTACACATCCTTCAAACCCATTTTCGTATTCTCCTCCCTTAGAAATCGGTTCGCATAGCTATGGTAATAATACGAGTTTCCCTATCTACGACACTTATGATATGAATATGGATAATTACATTTATGAGAATAGAGTAATAAATTTCACGGCTGCAGGAAACATTAAGAATGGAGAGAATCATGTATCATCGCCGGGTAAAGCAATGAATGCAATAACTGTTGGCGCTGTAGATTTTGTAACAAGCCGTTACGCTGATGATTCAAGGTGGAAAAATCCTATATTGGCAAAGCGTCATACGGGAATGCTAAGTATAAGTACGATATCTCTAATCCCATTAGGTATGGGCAACGATAAACCTGAAATAGCGATGTATACTGATATAAATATGGGCATTTATGGTTCCATTGGTGGTACAAGTGCTGCAACCCCTCTTGCTGCAGGTTTTACAGCAACCTTACTGGAGCAGCATCCTTTTTTTAAGCGACAACCCGCTTTAACGAAGGCAGTTCTTTTAACCGGAGAAACAATACCTATTTATAATGCCAGTTCTTGGGATACTGATAATAGCAATAGCGGCACCAACGCTTCGGTAGTTGCAAGGAGAATTATGAATTATTCCAGCGTTGCTTATGGAACAAGAAGCAGATGGTGGAGTGGTGGAAATTCGGCGCATTTTATCAATAAAGAAATTAAATTTACAGAAAATGATATTCAAGCAAATAAACGTTATAGAATAGCCATAGCATGGCTTGTTGCAGGTAACTATGTATATACTGCAGGAACCCAGCCACAGGACATTGATTTGTATGTTGAGCAAAATGGTCAAAGAGTAGCGTATTCAATATCATCAAGAAATTCTTTTGAAGTTGTGGATTTTATGTCTAATTCAAATGCCCCATTAGTCATAACTATATATAGGTCTTCAAATTCTGGGGGTAATGTACTTTTGGGTTACCATCTTAGGGAGAACTTTTAATGAAAAAAAATATTAAAATAGCTTGCGTCGTTGCTATATCAATTGCACTTTTCTCTTGTGCTACATCTAGCGATGAAATGCCCGTTATGGATAAAAATGTTGTTTCTTATAAAATGATTTTTCGTAGAGGTGAACCCCTAGCTCCAAAATATTCGACGTATCAGGAGAAAGCTTTTGCTCTTGACAGAGACACCTTAGAGTCATGGTTCCCGCATATATTTAGTGATGAGCAAGTGGAGTCCAAATGCAATTATTTTGCTATCCTTTTTAATACATATACCAATGTTATGGAATACTGGATTCTTTCGCAAGATATGGTTTTATACCGAATAAAACCAGGTAGAGGAAAAGATTGTACTGTTCATGCAGAAACTGCATATCATACAATGCTAGTATGCGATGATACGGAAGAAGGAAATTTAAAAGACAAAATAAATTTAAATTCTATACTTTCTTATACGGATGAAGATTGGAACTGTAACGAAGGAAAAGATGTGTTTTTTTGAGAGTAAAGTAAGTTACCCTTGAAATTTTCTAATTTCCTACCCTATATGGGAAACGAAGATCAGTTTGGCCTTACAGAAACATTGCGAAAGCAGTTGCTCGCTTATTCCACGTCCAGCGAAATAGGAAAAATTACCGCACAGGCGCAGAATATAGGAGAAGTGTATAACGGGCTGTGCCTTGGGTTCAGAGACCTAGCTGCTTATGAAAAAGTTATGGTTTTGGGCATAGATGCGGAAACCTTTTGTTTGAGGCCGTTGCAAAGCATTGGGTTTGACGAAGAAATACTCAAGGATTTTCGCGCAGAAATAGACTTTATGGCCGGTGAATATGCCGATGCCATCTTTTGCAACAAACACATATTGGCAGACCCTGTTCAGGAGCATGATGCCTTCTCAATGCTGGGAAGCAAATCTTACATAGTTTTTCCGTTGCTCAAAAGGGTAATAGATGAATGCTGGAAAACAAAAAACTGCAAAAGAACAAATTGCCCATGCTACGAATCCGAAAATCTTTACTGCTGGACAAACCTGGATGCCGGGCTTGCTACTAATTCGGCATCAGAAAATGAAAAAAGACGTGCTTGCGTAAAGTGCAATCAGTTCAAATGCGAAGGGCTGCTCTGGCTGGACTTAACCAATCATGAAGCGATAACCGGCGAAGACACAGCTATGATTTACGCCGCTGTTGCACATGCAGGTTTGCTCATAGAGACCTTCAGAGCTTATGAAGAATTGAAGAAAGCGCATTATCTGCTAAAATCCGATTTGCAGCAGGCAAGCGTGATTCAGCAGCAGCTTTTGCCGTCAAGTTTTCCAAAAGGCTTTGTTGATATTTTTGCGGAGTATAAAGCCAACCTTGAAGTTGGCGGAGATTATTACGATTGCTTTGAGCTTGGCAACGATGCCATTGGAATTGTCATAGCCGATGTATCCGGCCACGGTACCGCAGCAGCCATGCTCATGAGCATGTTTAAAATAATGCTGAAATCTTCACCGTTGAATATAGTGAGCCCGGCAGAGACATTGAGGAAAATAAACAACACTCTGGTAACCGAAGTAGACAGCGGAAAATTCATAACGGTTTTTTACGCTATATGGAAAAAAAATACAAGGGAGTTCATATACACAAGCGCTGGGCACAACCCGATGCCCATTATGAATAAAAAAACAAAGGAGATCGAGCTGCTAAAATCATCTGGTCTGTTTATAGGAGTAATGCCGGACATTACCGTAAAAGACTGCACTTTAAAATTAAATGACGAATATCGCTTGAATCTTTACACAGACGGAATAAACGAGGCTATGAATTCCAAAAAGGAGCAATTCACACACAAGCGCATTTACGAATTTATGCAAGACACCAAAGACAAAACCTGCAAGGATTTTGTGCAAACTCTGCTAAAAGATGTTGAGGTATTCTGCGCCGGCAAAGAACTGGTAGATGATGTGACTATTTTGGTATGTGATTTGTAGGGAAAGTTCTTCTATATCAACAATATCTTAGACAGCGCAAAGCCACCTATTAAGATTGAGGTCATGCTGAACACAACGGTTGCTTTTGTGCTTTTGCCTACACCTTCTGCGCCGTTTATGGTGTAATAGCCAAAATAACAGGCATAGCTGGAGATAAAATAACCGAACAACGACGCTTTGATCAAGCCAACGGCAAAATCCCAATCCTTATAACTTATTCGAACACCCGAAAAAAACATGTGGAAAGACACATCCTTATATATATAGGCAACCACATACCCACCCAAAAGACCTACAAAAATACTCAGAATTGTCAAAACAGGAAGCATTATAACTGCTGCGGTAATGCGGGGAACTATCAAAAATTTATACGGATTCATGCCCAAAACATTGTAAGCATCCAACTGCTCAGTAACAGCCATTGTACCCAATTCGGAGCACATGGAAGCTCCCACACGGCCCGCTAAAACCATAGCCGTTAAAATAGGAGCCAGCTCGGTCATAACGGATTTTCCAACTGCCATGCCAACATAAGTCAGGGGAATCATATCTGCAAACTGGTAAGCCAACTGCCAGCTCATTATGCTGCCTGTGAAAATGGAGGTTGTTGCCACCAGCGGAATGCTGGTTATGCCAATGCGATGCATCTGCTCAACGGTTAAATGATGGCACTGCAACGCAGCAAAAACATTTCTGAGAGCTTCCAAGATAAATATAACATAGCGGATTGCGCCGCCAAATCCCCGACGCACAAACCTGCCTAACGGCTCCACTATCATCGAATCATTCGTCATTTCTTAGTTGTTTTCTGAACCTCTTTAGGAGGAGCTTTCATTTTGCCCTTGTAAAGCGCATCACTCTTCAAATATTTCAACGCTTCTTTTAACTGAATATCGTCTCTAAGCCTCCACGCCAGGTACGCTTCTTCGCCTTGAGCCGCAGATATCAATTCTCTTTTAATGGCATTCAAACTGTAATTTTTTATCTCAATGGCCTGCGCTTCGTTTTGTTTTGCCAAAGCACTACGCAAATTCGCTATTGCCGTTGCAATTAAAGGATCTTTTAAAACCTTTGAAGAATCTCCAAGTAAAATATTCTGCTCTTTTATCAAAGCTTCTTCCGTTGCATCCGTCAATGTTTGGGCGTTGCTCTTTATCTTTGTGAAATTCGTGTCTGTTGCGCAAAACGCTATGAACGCATTAAACAGGGAATCCGGAACATGCCAGGTAGAATCTATTTTCGCAGCAGCGGCCTCGCCAATTTGAGAGCGATACTTAACGGCAAAACGGAAATACAAAGACATTCTCTCCTTAATCTGGGCAATCCACGGAATAGCTTTTGCCTCAATCTCAACATCAGGAGTTATGCCGCCGCCGCCATACATTTTTCTGCCGCCAACAGTGTGATAAACCTGTGTATCTCGCACAGCGGTGTCTTTTGCTAATGAGTCCGCATCATCAGATTCTTCACTGGCACGCAAGCCTTGCCCTTTTATCTCCATCTCCGGTTTATTAATGCGACGTCCAAACGGCAAGTAATAAAAAGCAGTTGTGAGCTTCAATGCATAGCCGTCATCATCCATAAAAGAAGTGAGGCGCTGCAACGGATTGCCTTGGCCGCTTAACGGGAAAACCGTCTGAACACTTCCTTTGCCAAATGTTGTTTTGCCAACCACTATGGCCCTGTCCCAGTCTTGAAGAGCTCCCGAAACAATTTCCGCAGCACTCGCCGTTCCCTGATTTACAAGCACTGCGATCTGGGTATCATCGCTCATTATGCCGTTTTTAGAAGCGTTGCTTTCCGTATTTATAATACGGCCCTTGGCGCTGACTATGCGGTTTCCTTTTTTCAAAAATAATTCGGTAACCTCTATTGCCTGGTTCAAAAGACCACCCGGATTGTAGCGCAAATCCAACACCAGTTTTTTCATGCCCTGTTTTTTAAGTTTGTTTATGGCCTCTTCCAGTTCGCTCGCAGTTTTCAAGCTAAAAGTCGCAAGCTGAATATATCCTATCTCCTTATCCAGCATGCCGGCATAAGGAACGGCATGTATCACGATTTTCGCTCTTGTGATTGTAACATCAAACGATGCGGCAGTTCCTTCTCTAGCTATTGTCACAGTGACATCGGTTCCGGGTTTTCCACGCAGTTTATCAACCACTTCGTCAAGGGTCAAGTCTTTTGTAGGTTTACCGTCTATGTGAGTTATTATATCACCGGCCTTTAAACCAAGCTTGTAAGCCGGAGTACCAAGCATAGGAGAAATAACTGTTTTCTGATTGCCTCTCACGCCTATCTGTATGCCTATGCCGCCGAACTCCCCTTCCGTTGCCCGTTTAAGGTCATCGTTCATTTTCGGATCAAGAACTGCGGTGTTAGGGTCCAGCACAGAGCGTATTCCGTTTATGGCCGCTTTTGTAATTTCATTGGGATCCACCTCTTCCACATATTTCAGATTTATCTCTGAGAGGACTTTATTCAAGCGCGAAACTTCTTCGTAAAAATCACTTGAAGCTTTGGCATCAGCAGATGGCTTTCCGCACGCAGTAAATATGGCGAAGAAAACCAATAGAAAGAACAACGAGAGTTTAATAGATTTCATAGCATAAGAATCTAGAAAATTCTAATGCATAAAAAACCTTGTTCCCGTTAATGTCTAAAGTGCCTTGTTCCTGTAAATGCCATTGCAATGCCGTTTTTATCGCACGCTTCTATCACTTCGCTGTCTTTTTTAGAGCCACCGGGCTGAATTATGTATTTGATTCCGGCAGAGGCAGAGGCATCTATGTTGTCTGCGAATGGGAAAAAAGCATCGGAGGCAAGAACCAGCTCTCCCCATGCGTTTTCGTTTAAATTCATGCGTTTGATGTTGTCCATCACTCTGGGCTGGCACAGGCGAAGGTTTGAATCTATGCGGTTGGGTTGCCCGGGCCCCAGGCCCAGAATCATGAAATATCCGGCTTTGTATTCGTAGCACATCACTATTGCATTTGATTTTGTGTGCTTGCAAACCAGCCATGAAAATTTTGAGAGTTCCTGTTTTTCTTTTGGGAATTGCGCTTTGGTCACGCATTCAAATTTTTCCCAGACTTCAACATCTCTGTCTTGAACCAGCATTCCGCCGATAACGTGTTTATAAACTTTGCAAGCTTTTGGCGGCTTTATTTCACCGACTTTGAGCAACCGAATATCCTTGGATTTATTTCTCAGAAATTCAAGCGCATCTGCATCAAAATCCGGAGCGAGCAAAATTTCCACAAACCTTCCTTTCAGCAATTCCGCAGTTTTCAAATCCACTTTACGGCTAACCGCAATCACCGATCCAAATGCGCTAACCGGGTCTCCTTCCCAAGCCGCAGAGAACGCTTCATCCAAGGTAGCTCCGGTAGCAAGCCCGCAAGGATTTAAGTGCTTGATTATTGCCACAGCATTTGACTCGGAAAATTCTCTTATCATTTCAAGAGCCGCATCTGCATCAACAATGTTGTTGTAGGAGAGTTCTTTGCCGTGCAGTTGCTCGGCTGTAGCGAGGCTTGCTTCTGTGCAGTTTGGGTCTTTGTAAAACACGGCTTCTTGATGAGCGTTTTCGCCATAGCGAAGCGGAGTGCCATTTGCGAATTCAAGGGTTAAGTTTTGCATAGAGGGAAAGTTAGAAAATCAATGGAACAACTCCCCTATCACCTCGTCTATATGCGTAAACATTTTGATTTCCAAACCATTTTTTACCAAGTCGGGCAAATCTTCTACATTTTTTTGGTTGTCTTTTGGCAAAATCAACTTTTTTACGCCAGAGTCCAACGCTGCCAAAGATTTCTCCTTTAAGCCGCCTATTGATATTAAACGACCAACAAGGCTGACTTCGCCGGTGAAAGCCACAAACGGTGAAATCAATTTTCCGGTGAATGCGGAAAGCATGGCCAGAGTGATAGCTATGCCTGCAGACGGACCGTCTTTGGGAGTTGCCCCCTCAGGGAAATGCAGATGAATATCGCTTTTACGGAATTTCTCTTCTGGAATTTTATATTTTTTGGCCCGCTCTCTGACCAAGGAAAGAGCTATCTGAGCGGACTCCTTCATAACATCGCCAAGATGTCCGGTTAATTGCAGCTTGCCCTTGCCGGGCAAAAGTATGCACTCTATATGCAGAACATCTCCGCCAACAGGTGTCCAAGCCAAGCCCGTTGTGATGCCTGCACGCTTCTCGTCTATAAGGCGTGGCCCCGCAAAATCCGGAACTCCTAGATATGTTGAAAGACGTTTTTGAGTGACTTGCGGCGTAAATTTTTTCTTTGACACCAGTTCCATAGCACGTTTGCGAGCCATAGTTTCAAGCTTTCTCTCCAATTCCCTCACTCCAGCCTCTCTTGTGTATTCACGCAAAATTCCGTTAATTGCGGAATCTGAAACCTGGAACTGCTTTGAGGAAAGAGAATTCTGCTTGAGAATTTTAGGGATTAAAAAATCGCGAGCAATGTGTTCCTTTTCAAACTGCAAATATCCGGGTATGCGAACTATTTCCATGCGATCGTAAAGAGGCGATGGAATTCCATCCGGGGTGTTGGCCGTTGCCACAAAAAATACTCTGGAAAGATCAAGGCCCACTTCCATAAAATGATCGGTGAATTCTGTGTTTATTTCAGGGTCTAAAACTTCCAGAATTGCGCTGGCAGGGTCGCCTCTGAAATCTTTGGACATTTTGTCTATTTCGTCTAGCAGAATTAACGGATTCATGCTTTTGGCTTTGCGAAGAGCCTGCACTATGCGGCCGGGCATTGAGCCTATGTAAGTGCGGCGATGGCCACGTATTTCTGCGTCATCATGGACTCCGCCTAATGAGATGCGGGCTAAATTTCTGTTCATGGCACTAGCTATGGACATGGCAAGAGTTGTTTTGCCAACACCCGGAGGGCCAACCAAGCACAGAATTGGGCTTTTTACATCTTTGTTTTTTAGCTTTTCTGCCATTTGCAAAACAGCTATATGCTCAAGAATTCTCTCTTTTACCTTTTCCAAACCAAAGTGCTTGGCATTCAGGCTATCTGTGGCTCTTTTTATATTCAAAACATCTTCGGTATAAATTCCAAACGGAAGAGCTAAAAGCCAGTCTATGTAGTTGCGAACAACCGTATATTCGGGGTTCATAGGGTTTAGCAATTTTAAACGGGCCATTTCTTCGTCAAATTTTTCTTTGATCACAGGCGGAAAATGCTGCTCCTTTGCTTTTTTTGAAAAATTTTCGCTATCCTGATCGTTTGCGTTTATCTCGTCCAGTTCTTTTTGAAGGTGTGAGATTTGCTCCTGCAGCATGTATTCTCTTTGCGAGCGCTGCATTTTTATTTCAACTTGCTGCCTGTTCAGAGATATTATTTTGTGAACTTCCAAAGCGGTGTTTATAGCCAGATCTATCTTTGAATACATCTCTTCCAAAGATATGCTTTCTAAAATGCTTTGGTGCTCATCATCGGGAATTCTCAGAAAACTGTGGGCTATAAGGCAGCGTTCTTCGGGAGGCATGCCTTTTAGAATGTCTTTTAAATTGTCTGGAAGGTTGTGGCGGGTTTTTGAATACTGATCCATTGATATGAGCAAATTTTCCGCAAGAGGCTTTGCGAGCTTTTTGTCTTTAAACTCCAAAAAACGTGGTTTTGCTGTTGCTTGAAAATATTTTTCGCCGTCTTTTTCCTGCAAGGTCAGTTTGGTCACATCAACCGGCAAAACTCCGAAAAGATTTACCAAAAGCAAATTGTTCGGCGTACCGGAAACTCCTTTTACATAAGCTAAAATACCTACAGTGTGCATCTCATCTTCTTTTGGAATATCCAAGTCTATGTTTTTTTGCAAAAGGCAAATAACAAAGCCTTTGGAGTCTTCTATGCGCCTGAGAGCATTCAGAGTTATTTGCCTGTCAAAAGACAGCCTTGTGCCCATGCGAGGGAACATTACGAATTTTTGCAAAGGAACAACCGGAAACCCCTTATCGAATTCAGGCTGAGGGAATCCTGCGTCTTCTTTGCTTATGGTTGTTTCAACTTTTTCTGCAGACAATTTACACCTCTGTTACTTTTTATCCAAAGCTTTTTCAACAATTTTCTCATCTATTTTCAAAACAGTTTTTTCTCGCTCTTGTGAAATATTAAACATATAAGGCATTAAAATCTTTTCCATAACGCTGCGAAGGCCACGTGCTCCGGTTTTTTGCTCAACCGTCTTTTTTACCACCGCCTTTAAAGCTCCCGGCGTTAATGTAAGCTCGATTTCATCCATAGCAAACAACGCAGTGTACTGTTTTATAAGGGAGTTTTGAGGCTCCGTTAAAATTTTCAACAGAGCGTCTTCGTCCAGTTCATCCAAGCTGACTATAACAGGCAAGCGACCTACCAGCTCCGGCAACAACCCGTAACTGATCAGATCTTCCGGCCCGCACTTGCTGAGAACTTCGCCTATTTTACTTTCATTCTTTGACACGACTTCAGCTCCGAAACCCATGCCGCCACCGGAATTTATACGTTTTGAAATAACCTTATCCAAAGTTTCAAAAGCACCTCCGCATATAAACAATATGTTGCGAGTGTTTATATGAACCAAAGGAGCTTCTGGATGTTTGCGCCCTCCCTTTGGGGGAATGGCGGCAACTGTTCCTTCCAAGATTTTTAGCAAACCTTGCTGTACGCCTTCGCCGGATACATCTCTAGTAATTGAAGGGTTGGCTGATTTACGTGCAATTTTATCAAGTTCGTCGATAAAGACAATGCCTCTTTCCGCTGCCTGCGCATTGTATTCAGCAGCCTGATAAAGCCTTACCAAAATGCTATCCACATCTTCGCCTACATAGCCGGCTTCGGTTAAAACGGTGGCATCTGCTATGGTGAATGGAACTTTCAAAAAGCGGGCAAGAGTCTGTGCCAAAAGTGTTTTGCCTGAACCTGTGGGCCCTACAAAGATAACATTTGACTTGTCTATTTCAACCGATAAATTTTGAGATTTTTTAAAATGAAGCCTTTTGTAATGATTATATACAGCTACGCAAAGCGCAATTTTCGCAGTCTCTTGGCCTATCACAAATTTATCCAAATGATTTTTCAGTTCAGACGGAGGCGGCAAAAAAATTTCCTGCTGAGGTTGCACAGGCACCGATTTTACATCCTTATCGGATATAACTATTGTGTGGCAGGTTTGTATGCATCTATTGCATATAGCTACCCCACCGGGACCGCTTACCAGCCTTTCCACTTCTTCTATGTTAGCTCCGCAAAAACTGCAAGATGCCGGATTCTTTTTCACTTCGTGTTTCCTTTGTCTCTGGGCTTAAACACCTCGTCTATTATGCCGAATTCCAAAGCTTCTTGCGGTGTGAGGTAAAAGTCACGGTCGGTTTTTTGTTTTATTTCTTCCGTACTTTTTCCCGTGTGCTTTGCCACTATGTCATTCAGTTTATCACGGGTATTTATAACTTCCCTTGCGTGAATTTGAATATCTGAGCTTTGCCCCTTAGCATAGCCTTGAGGCTGGTGAAGCATTATGCGGGCATGGGGGAGCGCAAATCTTTTGCCTTTTGTGCCGGCAGCGAGTATTATGGCTGCCATTGAAGAAGCCTCGCCTATGCAGATCGTTGCGACGTCGGAGCGGATATGCTGAATTGTGTCGTAAATAGCCAAGCCGCTTGAGATATAGCCGCCCGGACTGTTGATGTAAACGGTAACATCTTTTTGCGGATTTTCGTATTCGAGGTAAATGAGCTGTGCCATTATGACATTGGCAACTTCATCGTTAATGGGCGCACCTAAAAAGATTATGCGCTCCTTTAGCAAACGTGAGTATATATCAAAGGCCCGCTCACCTCTGCCTGTATCTTCAAAAATGCTGGGGATAATCATACATTCTCCTGAGTTTCTGTTTTTTCCGGTAATGTTTCGCCTGTGAGCAGGCATTGCGCCAGTTCCACTTTAAGGTTTTCACGGATTCTGTTTATCTGCCCGTTTTTGCGCATGGTGTCTTTGACTGTAGCAAAATCCATTCTCATTGAATCTGCAATTGTCTGTATTCTGGCATCCACCTGGGCCTGAGTTGGCTTTAGCGACTCCTGCTCTATTATGGAACGCAAAATGCGCTCTTCCTGAATTGCACGAATAACATCCGGGCGCATGGACTCCAACTGCTCTGCGGAGAGTTTTACATCTTCTTCTTCGTTGTGCCGTTGCAGGCTCTTTTCCGCAGTGTATTTGATTTGCTCTTCCAAAACCGGGAAAGGATTTTTTTCAATTACCTTATCCATAGCTTCTTTGAACGCATTCATGCGAGCGCCACGTTGCTTGTCTGCGAGAACATCATCTGAGATTCTCGCTTTCAAGTCGGCTTCGTCTTTTGCCCCAAGTACGGAGTAATCAAGTTCTTCGCCTTCTTTTGCGAATCTTTTGCGCACGTCTTGCATCACTTCGTTTATCTCTTCTTCGGAAACGACTGCAGGGGAAACTTTGACCCCAAGGTCTTTGTAGTTTTGCGCTATGAGAGGTTTGTTGAGCGCAAGAGTGAGCTTGTAGGTGAGGTCTTGCCCACGTTCGGCTTGAAGATCGCCATGCGAGGCCGGGGCCGCTATTTCCAGTTTTTCCTCTGTTTTCCATTTTTCAACGATTTTTTCAAGCTCTTCTCTGAGTTCGCCGTTCACAACTCTTTCCACGGTTTCGTGATACACTTCTTCGCCAAAGCGTGAGATAAAAAGCTGTTTTGGAACTTGTCCCGGGCGAAAGCCCTTCATGGACACCTGTTTGCGGAATTCGCCGAGGCTTCGTTCAAAAAGCTTGTCCATTTCGCTAAAGGAAACGGTAAATTCAACTGAGCGATGGTTTTCGTCAGTTTCGCTGATATTTGTTTGACAATTTATAGCCAATGTTCTCTCCTGGTAAAAATGCTATGCGAAAGGGGAGAGTTGAACTCCCATACC
>Ga0209755_10002042_pt1 | contig 28812 bp, 24 predicted proteins | sample TergutCo191P1_FD_187301 | JGI IMG/M metagenome (GOLD analysis project Ga0209755, IMG submission 187301) | Cornitermes sp. P1 segment gut microbial communities from Petit-Saut dam, French Guiana - Co191P1 (SPAdes) (version 2) | ecosystem: Host-associated > Arthropoda: Insects > Digestive system...
GAGCGGAATGAATGCCAACATAGGTGAATACGGCTGGGCAGGGTATTTAGGCACTTACTTTGCGATAGACCCGGTAGCTGAACTGACTTATGTTTACGCACACCAATTATTGCCAAGCATGGAAGATCACATCGCTCCAAGATTGAAAAATATTATATACGCTTGCATATAAGCAGAGCATTGCCAGCAAGCCACTGGCAACAACATGGCAACAAAAAATCAGATAGACGGTGACTCTCTGATTGAACGCTTAAAAGATTTAGGGTTAGGTGTCGATGAAAAATTATTAAAGATTATGATGTTGACGAAGAGTGGTTTTTGAGGTTGTGAAAACTTACTGTTTACATTCGTGTCTACATTGTGTATACTGCATGTGAGAGGAGATGATGAAATGCTTACGACAATTAAAAAATGGGGAAACAGCCAAGCTATACGTTTGCCAAAAGCCATACTTGAAACTGCAAGCATTAAAGAAAACGAGCAGGTCCAAATTTTGGCAGAACAGGGTAAAATAGTGATTGTGCAATCAAGAAACAAAAGGGCGCATATACCCCTTGCCGAGCGTTTGAAAGACTGGCGCGGTCAACCCTATGAGTTAAACAGCGAAGATAAAGCATGGCTTGAATTAGAGCCTGTGGGTGATGAAGTATGATAAAGCAAGGGGATATAATCAAACTCAACCTAGACCCGACCAAAGGACATGAACAAGCAGGGTATCGCCCTGTTTTGGTAGTCAATAACGGGTCTTTTTCAAGGGCAAGCAACATGATAGTCATTTGCCCTATCACAAACACCGACCGCAACAGCCCCTTGCACGTTAGGCTAAATGGTTTAGTGACAACAGGCTTTGTTATGTGCGACCAGATAAAAGCTATTGACATCAGAGCGAGAGGTTACAAGGTAATTGAAACGGTTGACGATGACACGCTTTGGGAAGTGACAGACATCATTTGTGGCTTTGTGGATATTGAGGGTTAGATGACCGACCTGAGGTGCGCTTTTGCTACAAATAATAATCCTGCTCCGTGTCGGATGCGAAGTTTAGGCGTTTTAGTAAACGGCTTCGCAGATTTGCAAAATCTGAGGCGCCGCAGTTGCGTGGATATGACATCGGCACATTTACAATCTCGGCAATCCGTCCGGGACGTGGCGACATCACAACAATACGATTGCTCAGATATATCGCCTCATCTACATCATGCGTAATCAAAACCATGGTGTTTCCTCGCTCTTTCCATAAGCGAATAATCTCATCTTGCAAAACCATTCGCGTGAAGCTATCCAGTGCGCCCAGCGGCTCATCAAGCAGCAGAACATCAGGAGACACCGCCAGTGAACGTATAAGCGAAGCACGTTGGCGCATACCGCCTGATAGTTGGTGTGGGTAAGAATTCGCAAATTCCTTTAACCCTGCAGTACCAATCAAAGAATCAACAATATTTCCGTTCGTGCCGAAACGTTTTGAAGCTTTCAGCGCAAACAAAATATTCTTTCGCACCGTCAACCACGGAAACAGCGTATGCTCCTGAAACATAAGCCCTCTGTCGGGACTTGTTCCGCACACCTCTTTGCCGTCGCATAAGATTTCCCCTGAGGTGGGCGTTTCAAGACCTGCAATGGTGCGCAACAATGTGGATTTTCCGCAACCGCTCGCCCCTATAACGGACACGAACTCTCCGGCTTCAATATTAAGGCTCAAATCTTCTATCGCGCAGAGTGTATCCGTCATGTCCGTGCGCGAAAATGTTTTTCTCAAATTCTTGATTTCGAGCTTTCCTTTCACGGTCATACCTCCTGCTTCCAGCGTAAAACGCGACGCTTTGTAAGGTCAAGCACGGCGTTCACCGCAAAAAATGTTATACAGATAATCACAACCGCTCCGTACATTGCGGCAAATTCCGCCCAGCCGCGCTGCCAGTTGATATACCAGCCGAGACCTGCCTCAACACCCATCATTTCCGCAATTAAAAGTGCAGTACAAGCGATTGACATCCCTTGTGCCAAGCCTTGAAAGATAAACGGCGATGATGCGGGGATAGCAACTTTAAAAATCATCCCCGCCTTAGAAACACCGAATGTGCTTGCTGCTTCAAACGTACTTTTCGGAACATTTAAAACACCGTTCATTGTGGTGGACGTTACAGGATACCAAACCGCAAGTGCAATCAGAAACACAGCTCCGCTAAATAGGCTGCTCGCTAATATCAAGATAATCGGAAGCCATGTTACAGGCGGAATTGAGCCGAATATTCTTGTAAGCGGCTGTATCCAATATCGAACTCTTAAAGACCATCCGGCGGCAACACCTGTGAGAATTCCGAGAGCGACACCTATTGCGTAGCCGGTAAACAACAGTCTGAGCGAGTGTCCGAGCGAAAATAAAAGTATTTCGCGGTCACGAATTATGGCGTTTAAAATAGCGTCCGGCCATGGAACAAAAGGTTGCGGCAGTATGCCCGATTTAAGTGTTGCGTAGTCATATATAAGTGCCAGCAGGAAAATCACGGCAAGAAGCGGTGCTTTTTTTCGCAGTCGATTATTTACTCGCCGTGAAAAAACAGCGGCAATGTTCCAAACAGCAAATGCAGCTGCAAAAAATCCCATCACCCAAACCCATACATATGTCGGCGCATTTTGGTCAAGCGGCGTGAACTCACGGAAATTCGGCATGAGCAGGTATTGCATGATTACCAGCAACGAAACAACGAGCGGCAACAAGCATATTAAGCGGTTTTTTATCATTATAACGGTCATTCCTTTCGATGGATCTTCAGGCACAAAACGGCTCAGTCAATCCCCAGCGGGTGCCAGACCTGCACTCTGATAGTCTCGGGGTCTAAATCGGGGTCTATTACGCCCATCGCTTGAAATTCTGCGATTGATGTTAGCAGAGTTTGCTCTGTCAAGTCGTGCGGTATGCCCCAACGCCAGTTTTCCATAAGTCCGGCAGCATAGGCAACGTCAACCGCTGCGCTCGCATAGCCGTTTTCAATAAGCAGATTAATGCCTTGAACCTTGTTCTCGTAGCTATCGTTAAGCCAGCGTGAAGCACGGTACACCGCCCGTGTTAGTCTTTCGGCAGTTTCGGGATTTTGGTTAATAAACGCACCCGTCATGCCCAGTACGCAGCAATTATCATTTATAAAATCTTCATCGTCAAGCGAGCGAATTACACGCAAAACGCCGTCCTGTACAAATCGCTGTCCAACTTGGTCGGGAATTACCGCAACCTGAACATCTCCGTTTTGCAGAGCTATTACCGCTTCGGCAGCCGGAAAATCTCTAAACGAAAAATCGTTCGCTGAGAGCCCTGCGCGATACGCAAAGCGTAATGCGATATTATGGAATGCCCCTCCAATTGCGCCGCTCACAGCGACATTTTGTCCGCTCTCCAGCTCCGTTATGTCCGAATCAACAAGCACAAACGCGGATGCGCAGCCTGTGTGCAAGCCTAATGTAAACTGTAAATCAATACCCTGCGTCACAGGCACGAACCAACCCGCCAGCATACCCGCAACGGTGTCTATATGTCCCGCAGCCAATGCATCGCGGGAACTTACCAGGTCGCCTGTTACAACAATCTCTGTTTCAAGCCCTTCTTCGGCAAAATAACCTTTCAGGTGTGCCAGCGGAATTGCGGCTTGGCAAAGCCCACCCTCAAATCCTAAACGAATGGTGCGCGCTGCGCCGGCTTCTTCTTCAAATGTCTCTGGAGTGTCGCTTTGCCTGTCATTTCCGCCGCCGCAAGCGGCTAAAATACTTGCGCCAAGTGTAATTGCTAAAATGAGTACAATTATTTTTGCGTATTTTTTCATTTCTTTTTCCTCAAATATCATTCTTGATTATACAGTGCTGTTGATAGGTATCGCTCGCCCGTGTCCGGCAGTAGCACTACTATGGTTTTGTCTTTATTTTCCGGTCGCTCGGCAAGCTGCGTTGCTGCGTAAGCTGCTGCACCCGACGAGATGCCTACCAGTAAGCCCTCTGTTTCCGCAAGTTTGCGGGAGGTGTCAAAGGCTTGCTCATTTTCGACGGTGATGATTTCATCCACAATATTTGGATTGTAGACATCGGGTATAAATCCTGCGCCTATGCCTTGAATCTTGTGCGGCGCAGGGCTCCCCCCTGATAGCACAGGTGAGGCGGACGGTTCGACAGCTATAATCCTAATGTCCGGATTTTTTGCCTTTAATATTTCGCCCACTCCGGTAATCGTGCCGCCCGTGCCTACGCCGCCTACGAATATATCTACTTTACCGGCTGTATCTTCCCATATCTCCGGTGCTGTGGTTTTTCGGTGGATTTCGGGGTTTGCCGGGTTTATGAATTGTCCGGGGATAAAGGAGTTTTTTGTTTCCTTTGCAAGTTCTTCCGCTTTTGCAATCGCGCCTTTCATGCCCTTTGTTCCTTCTGTAAGCACAAGTTCTGCGCCCAGTGCTTTAAGCAAATTTCGTCGCTCCACGCTCATGGTTTCCGGCATGGTTAAAATCAGTTTATAGCCTTTGGCTGCTGCCACAAATGCCAGTGCAACGCCTGTGTTTCCGCTGGTTGGCTCTATGATGACCGTGTCTTTTTTTATAAGCCCTTTTTCTTCCGCATCGGCAATCATGGCATAACCTATGCGGTCTTTCACGCTTCCCAGCGGGTTGAAGTATTCCAGTTTTGCTATTAAATTTGTTTTCAGCCCCAGCGCCTTACTGTAATTTCCCAGTTCCAGCAATGGTGTTTTTCCTATTAGGTCGGTTAAATTTTTTGCGATTTTTGACATGTTTAAATGCCCTCCCGTCTATAACATACTAATAATATATGATTAATATGTTTATTATAGTAAACTATGAAAATTCATTTGTCAAGCCCTTTCCTTAAATTTTCCCACTGCGGTTTTCTCACTGGTTTTCTCACTGCTAAGATACCGCACCCCCGCAGCTAATGTGCAGTTTGCTCCGCTTTTTTGCGAGCCAGCGATATCGTCATCACTGTTCTCGCAAAAAAGACTCCGCAAACCGCACATTAGCTGCTACCTTTGTTTTTGACCTTTGTGTTTGTGCATTGGGTTTTGATTTTGACAAATACTTGACAGCAGAGCTTTTGACCTTTACAATACATATCTGATATGTATGTTTAGTATGAGGACACCTTAAATGAAAATATCTGCAAAATCTCGCTACGCTTTGGCTGCACTTATACAAATGGGGCAGTTATACAAGGTTGAAGAATTTGTCTCACTCGTATTTTTATCTGATAAACTCGGTATTTCAAAGATTTATTTAGAGCAGGTTTTCTCGCTTTTGAAGCGAGGAGGTGTTGTCATTTCTACAAAGGGTTTTGGAGGCGGGTATCAACTATCTCGTGCCATGCATGAGATATCCGTCTACGATATTTTGTCCTGCATTGAATTTTCCCTGTTCGAAAAAGCGGCTCAGACAGTAGCAGACAAAGCACCTAATATTGAAAACGTATTGCAAAATGATGTCTTTTGGGCATTAGATGCTCTAATACCCGACACATTAAAAAAGATAACTTTAGATTCGCTTGTTATGAAAGCTGCACAACAGGATAACGGTGGCGGTATGTACTACATTTAACCCGGTTTTCAGTTACCAGAGAAAGGAATGAACATTTTTATGAAATTAAGCACAAAGTGCGTTCACGGCAGCGATAGGTGCTTTGATACTACAGGTGCTGTCAGTGTCCCTATTTTTCAATCGGCAACATTCACGCATCCCGGCGTGGAGCAGAGCACAGGCTACGATTACAGTCGTTTGCAAAACCCTACGCGGGAGTATTTGGAAAACGTAGTCGCAAATTTAGAAAATGGCACAGACGCTATGGCTTTTTCTTCCGGTATGGCAGCCGAAGCTATGTTGATGGAGTTGTTTTCGTCAGGCGACCACGTTATCGCGTCCGATGATTTGTACGGCGGTTCTGTGCGCTTATTTCAACATATTTCAGCAAAAAACGGTATAAATGTAACCTTGACTGACACGGGTGACATTGATTCTCTCAGACAATCTATTCGCGCCGAAACAAAGGCTATTTTCGTGGAAACGCCCACCAACCCCATGATGCAGGTTACAGATATAGCCGCTGTTGCGAAAATCACACGTGCGAAAGGAATTTTGCTTATTGTGGACAACACTTTTCTCACGCCTTATCTCCAGCGACCTTTGACTTTGGGTGCAGACATTGTAGTTCACAGCGGCACGAAATATTTGGGCGGTCATAATGATACGTTGGCGGGTTTTCTTGTCGTTAATGATAAGGATTTGTCCGAGCGGTTGCGGTTTATTTATAAAACTACAGGTGCTTGTTTGTCGCCATTTGACAGCTGGCTTATAATTCGCGGAATAAAGACGTTGGCTATTCGTATGCGGCAGCAAGAATATTCTGCTCTTGTGATTGCCCGGTGGTTGAGAGGTCAACAAAAAATCCGCATTGTGCATTATTGTGGGTTTGACGACCACCCCGGTTATGCCATCAGCAAAAAACAGTCCGACGGGTTCGGGGCAATGATTTCTTTTGAAGTGGATAGCGCCCAAACGGCGAAAAACATGCTGGAGCGCATTAAGCTCATCTCTTTTGCAGAGAGTTTGGGTGGAGTGGAAACGCTTATGACTTACCCATATTTACAAACCCATGCCGATGTGCCCGAAGAGCAACGAACAGCCAAAGGTATAACAGATAAGCTCTTACGCCTATCCGTTGGTATCGAAGATACAGACGATTTATTAGCCGACCTTTCGGCAGCATTGGAGATGTAGCTTATGACTTATAATTTTGATAAAATCATAGACCGCCGCAATACTTACAGCATGAAATACGATCCAGCGTCACGCGGTAAGCCCGATGATGTTATACCGCTTTGGGTCGCAGATATGGACTTCACGGCACCTCCTTGTGTGCTTGATGCAATTGCAGAGCAAACACGGCACGGAATATTTGGATATTTTAACACCGCTGACGACTATTCACGTATGTTGCAAAACTGGTTTTCACGCCGTCATAACTGGCACATTGAACCTAAGTGGCTTGTCAAAACGCCGGGGGTTGTCAGCGCAATTCACGTTGCTCTCCTGACTTTCACAGAGCCGGGCGATAGCGTAATCATTCAGCAGCCTGTGTATTATCCTTTCATGTCGGCTGTGTCGTCCACGGGGCGGCAGCTTGTAGTCAATCAGTTAATTCAAAAAAATGGGTATTATGAAATTGACTTTGATGATTTCGAGCAAAAGATTAAAACAGGTAGCGTAAAAGCTTTTGTCCTGTGCAACCCTCACAACCCTGTCGGGCGAGTGTTTACGCGCGAAGAGTTGATGCGGCTGGGTGATATTTGTATCCGTCATAACGTGATTGTTATTGCCGATGAAATCCATCAGGACTTTATCTATGAGGGTCATGAGCATTTGGTATTTGCGGGGCTGGATTCTCGGCTTGGCGACATCACCGTAACTTGTACCGCACCGACAAAAACATTCAATCTTGCCGCACTTCCTGTCGCCAACATTTTTGTGGAAAATGAACGTCTGCGTAAACTATTCATGCAAAAAAACGCCATGTTTGGTGTAACACAAATTGGCGTGATGGAAATTGTTGCCTGCGTTGCCGCGTATGAGCACGGCGAGACGTGGCTTTCTGAGTTGCTCCGTTATCTTTCAGAAAATATGAAGTTGATTGATGAATTTCTTAAAAGTAATCTGCCGGAAATCAAGTTTACAAAACCCGAGGGCACTTATCTTGCATGGCTTGATTTTCGCGCACTCGGTCTTTCGGACAGTGCGCTGGACGATATGGTTACACATGAAGCGAAACTGTGGCTGCACCGTGGGTCAACATTCGGAGCAAGTGGTGACGGGTTTATGCGCCTTAATGCTGCGTGTCCGCGCTCCGTTTTGCAAAAAGCGCTGGAGCAACTGGAAGAAGCAGTACGCAGGTAATCTAATACCCTCTAAAGCATATTTGATAGATAAAAGCACATCTACGGCTGACGTTGCCGTCTGCCTTTCATAACTTTCCCGAGCATCTTCAGGATTTTGTCACGCATATATTTGTTCAAACAAAGTCAAGCTGACGAATATCTACAAGTTTTGTAGCATAAATACCCAACATTTGCTAAATACAAATAAATTGTTAACATTTCACTTGCTTTTATTAGACGGTCTGTGGTACAATTCCAAATTGGAGAAGTGTGTGCAGCCAAGCTGTTACCGTAATTGGAGAGGTATTTGGAATGAGTGAGAAAAAAAACAGCATCGTAATTTTTGACGATGACCACATGAGTCTAGGGTTGCTTACGGAAATTCTTAGCGACAGCTACACGGTTCACGCCGAAGTTGATGGCACAAAATGTCATGAAATCGTTGTTCAGCTTAAACCTGACTTGATACTCCTTGATATAATAATGCCAGACATGAGTGGATTTGATGTAATAAAGCAGCTGAAAGAGAGCGAACAAACCAAGGATATCCCCGTAATTTTTGTTACTAACCTGACAGGACCGGATGAGGAAGATCGCGGGCGGTCTCTTGGTGCAGTTGATTACATTAAAAAACCGTTTGATGCTCATGTAGTACAAGAGAGAGTTTCGGCTCAGATGAACATAATTAACCAAAATAAACGCTGATTTTTTGCGAATCGCATATCAAAATAAATCAGTATTTACTTGCGTACTGTAAAATCGCGAAGGAGGCTTTTCTTTAGATGCCCTTGCATAATTGTCCTGAATGTGGCTTTGAAATCCCCGAGGGTGAACTTGTTTGCTTTAACTGTGGTTTTCTTATTGATGAGCCTATTGTTCCAAACCCCGGCACAGTTTATGAGGGCGAATTGCCGCTCGATGGTGAGGCTTTGCACGATGCGCAAGACATGCAACACGACATGCAAGATATGCAAGAAGACACGCAAGATGCACCCGATACATCTGATATTCCCATGCATGAAATGCCCGATATGTCCGAAGCATCTGATATGGAAGAATCAATGCACTACGAGGGGCCTTCAGACGAAAGTTTGCAAAGAGGCTGCTTGATTTCCGTGGGACTGGTTGGCACGTTAATTCTGGTTATAATGATGATTGTAACTTTCAATATAGGCACAAGTTAACTTAGCATATTTTGCACCGCAAGTACAAGGAACATATAATTTGATGAACCGCCGCCTATTACATATTCGGTCTGCTGCCACAAGAACGGGAAGTTAAGCAGTTCCGGGAAGTCCGGACGTATCAGGGCTGTACCTGAGATTACACCGCCCGGATAAAACGACCAGTCAGCACGATTCCACCCGTATGCAACTAATGCAGACTTTGTACCAACTCCCGATGCAAATGACATATTGTTTGACCCGGGATGACAGCCTAACACAAAATTCAGTGCATTGTATATAAAGTCAGGCTCAAATACATCAGGGTATGCTTTATGCAAGAAATAATACTCAAATCCCCGTCTTTGAATATCCCAGCCTGCGCCCCAAATATGCGGGCGATATGGGATGCCATACGGGGTTTCGTTGCTGAGCGCTTTGAGATTTTCTTTCAGCGCAGGCAACGCTTTACCTATTGCTTTTGAGAAGTCCTTGTCATTTAGCGCACGGTCAACTCTTGCTACTATCCAGCCCAGTTTATCCATTGTCCCGGTTATTTCATCAATATTTGACAGTAAAAATTCCTTGTATTTCTCGTCACCGGTCGTCAGAAAAAGTTCAACGGCGGCGTGGATTTTAGTGTGTACAGGTGATATGTGCCACGGAGTTTCTTTACTTATCGGACCGTCTTTTATCTCCGTGATATCATATAATTCCTGTGCTGCTTTTAGCGACTCTGCACTAAGTTCATCATTAAAACCTTTCAGCGCACGTGAAACCGCCGCCAATTGCGCTGCTGTCTTTAGCTCACGCTGCGGGTTGTCTTCGGTGAATACCCAGCGGTCATCGGCATTACCTATTATGCCATCAGTCTGCGCCGCCGTATCACCCAGCATCACGTATTGCCTTAAATTATTTACAATAATCCCGCGATATAGCCTCCCCAAGGCACGGTATGCCCCTACAATCGACAATGCACCATGTTCTATCTGCTGAAGTATGTCATTTTTACCATCGGGTTTGTGAATATCTACTATTCTGGCGGTCTGGTCAATTGTGGTTGTATCATAATCCACGCCAAAGCTTTCATATGCCATTGCAAGGATATAACACTCTCCCGCCTGTGATTCAACGCGCAAATCATCGTCTCCTGCGTCATGCCAGCCACCTATGTTGAGTCCCGGCACATGTTCGCCCGGCTTATATTTTGTCATCGTTGACGGACCTTGGATATAGCCATCAAAGTGGTTGTGATCGACAGGTGCCATAAGTGCATCATCCATGTGGCACAGGTCATGCCACACTCTAAACCGCTCTTGCACCCTCATATGGCACATTTGTACAGGCAGGAAGTATTCCAGTACAGGCTGCCATACCCCACGTTCGTAAATGTCCGCACCAATGCGAAATATGGAGGATTCGGACGTGCCGTATCGCACTTTATAAAGTCCATCTGTTTTTACTTCCGTAAAGTCGAACTTCAGATAATTATAGCGCAAAAATGAGCCCCATTCATCTCCTCCGGCTTCCCGGACAAGCTCTTCTCCGGTTTTTGTTATTTTGTATAATGCCACTTTCTCGCGCTTTTTTTCATGCCTGTCAAGCTCGATGACCGCCGTTTTTGGTTGATTTGGATGATAACCAACCTGTGAAAGCTGAACGACCGGCGTATGCAGCCAATCATCAACGACATTCGGCGTTATGACCCAAACCGCAGCCTCCTTAGTCGTATTAGGTAACAAGTCACTGCTGAGTACAAACCATCCGTCATTATGCGTGGCACGGGCATCATATAGATGAATAGGAGAGCCCTTTGATTCAATTTTACATCTACCGTAAGGGTCGTCCGGTCTTATTGTGAGATTTTTGCCAACTGCGTAAGGCTTAATGTCAAAAGAATTTATGTCCGCAACGGGCTCAAACGGACCGTTTGGCTGAACCGGAAATATTCCCTGCTTTTCGTCCATAATCCACGGTTTGCCAAATAATGCACCGGGGAATAATTCCATTGTGAGGCACACATGCCCGATAAAATCATCGGGAACAGGCGCATCTAAATCAACTGTTATTATAACCGATTCATTTACACCTCTGACGGTCACTTTATAATCAAGCTTAATGTCAGGATAGACAATAGGGCTGAAGCCCACTTCCCTGTCCTTATCCGGATATGCAAGCGATGTCGTGATGGTGTTTGCTTCTTCGTCTATAGCTCGCTCGCCTTGCTTTGGCACGGGTCTCCATTGTCCTGCGAGATTGCGAAACCTTACATCGCCGTTTGAGGCAACACGCTCGCCATGCATTATGATGCTTACCCCGGCTTGATGTCCGTCGGGGTAAATATCGTCAAAAGCCATCAAATCCACGCCTTTGTTTCGAAAATATCCGTTTCCGTCTTTTAATGTAAATGCCATAATGCTCTCCTGTTTACTTCATAGTTTTAATAAAATCTTCCAAGTATCTGTCCCAGAGTCTCCATTCGTGGTCGCCGGGTTCGAATATGCTTGTGACATTGAGCCCTAAATGTTTTGCCTTTTTGCAGAACACAACACTCATAAGGTAAAGCTCGTCTTGCTCTCCACAGCGCACTGTTATTTCTAAATCCTTGTGTTTTCCGACATCCAGCAGGTTCACCGGGTCAAGCGACGTCGTTTCGAGTTCGCTCTCTTCCACTTCCATAAACGGAAACTCACGGCGTTGCTCTTCAGTCAATCGCGGAATCATCGCAACAGGGTGCAAGAAGCCTGAAAATAGTCCGACTTTTGTGTATTTTTCGGGATATGTCAGGGCTATTCTTGCCGATCCGTATCCACCCATTGAAATACCTGCAATATTATTCAGCTCACGTTTTTGCGGCACGCCCATCAGCAGGTGCAGATATTCGGGCAGTTCGTTTGCCACATATGAAAAGTAGTTTTGCCCGTTGATATCATCACAGTACATGCTGCGCCCTACGCTGGGCATGATAACCGTCACCCCGGCATCACGCGCGAAAAGCTCCACGCGTGACAGACGCAGAAATGATGTAGCATCGTCTGATAATCCGTGCAATAGATAAAGGCACTTACGTTCTGAGAGTGGTGTTTCGCCGATATGCGTTGAGTCGGGTGTTACCATTGTCAAAAGGGTACTCATTTTTAGTTCTTTTGAGTAAAAGTCGAGTGTTAATAATGCCATAGTCCGCTCCTTAATTTATTATTACCCCAAACTTAGATATGCTTCAATGAATCCGTCGAGGTCACCGTCCATTACTGCGTTTATGTTTCCGTTTTCAAAGCCTGTTCTGTTGTCCTTTACTAAAGTGTATGGCATAAAAACGTATGAACGGATTTGACTGCCCCACTCGATTTTCATTTGTTCGCCCTTGATGTCGCTTATCTTGTCGAGATGTTGTCTTTCTTTTATTTCAAGTAACTTTGAGCGAAGCATACGCATCGCTACTTCACGGTTTTGGTGCTGGCTGCGCTCCATCTGACATGCGACTACCAGTCCCGTGGGCAGATGTGTAATTCTGACAGCACTTTCTGTTTTATTTACATGCTGACCGCCTGCACCTGACGCTCGAAAGGTGTCTACTCTTATGTCCTCGGTCTTTATTTCAAGCTCTACATCGTCTGAAATCAACGGAGCTACTTCAATTGCTGCAAATGACGTGTGTCGGCGTCCGGAGGAGTCAAACGGAGATATACGTACAAGGCGGTGTACGCCGTTTTCGCTTTTAAGGAGACCATAGGCGTTTTCTCCATCTATTTGCAGTGATGCTGATTTCATGCCGGCTTCTTCGCCGTCCAGCCAGTCAAGCAGTTTAATTTTCATGCCATGTCGCTCAGCCCAGCGGGTGTACATGCGATAGAGCATTTGCGCCCAATCCTGTGCCTCGGTACCTCCGGCTCCCGCGTGAAATGATACTATTGCAGATGAGTTGTCGTATTCTCCGCTGAGTAACGTTTCAAGCCTTGCCGTTTCAAGTGCTGCGCAAAACGCTTTATACTCCGCTTCTACTTCGGCAAGCAGACTTTCATCTTTTTCTTCTGCACCCATTTGGCAAAGTGTCAGCAAATCGCTGAACGAACTGTTCAGTTTTTCATATGTTCCCACTTTTGTTTTCAGAGATTTTATGTTTTGCAATACTATTTGCGAGTTTGATAAATCATTCCAAAAACCTTCTTTTGCACTTTCTGCTTCAAGCTTTTCAAGCTCGGCTGTCACCTCGTCGAGCTTAAGTGCTTGTTTCAGACCATCCAGTTGCGGTCGCAAATTATTTATTGATTGTCTGAAATTGTCAAATTCAATCATTGTTGCTCCTAGATTCATCAAGTTTCGTCAGGCAGAGTAAATTGCCCATCATCTGCTTACCCTCAGCTCTACAATTACCAGCTCGGGGTTATTTAGAAATCTCGTCCAGCCGAAATGGTTTCCGAGTCCTCTAGTCACCACCATATAGGTACTGCCGCTTGTGTAGATTCCGCTCGTATACGTGGGAAACAGCTCCATTCTCGGGCCTATCAGCCCGTCTGTAAACGGCAGCCTAACAATTCCCCCGTGTGCATGTCCACTCAGCAGTAAATCTACATCCAGCCGACTGAACATATCTATCTTGTAGTTTCTGTGATAAAGAACAATAAGAAATTCCGGATTTTCGTTTTGATGAATGTTTCCGATAAACTCTTCCGGCGTTATCATGTCTCGCGGACCATTCGGGTCTTCAACTCCTGCGAGTATTATCGTGTCTCCGCCGATTTGGAGTCTGTCAAATCCGTTTCGGAGCAGTTTAACACCACGCTCTTCCAGCAGCAAAAACAGTGCTTGCAAATGCCCCGGCCCGAGATCCCATTCGTGATTTCCTGTCACAAAATATACAGGAGCGATGGGTACCAGACCGTCAATCAATTCTTCTGTTATTTCGAGCTGCCTTTCAATGGGTAGTCCGGGCTGGTATCGGTCAACAATATCTCCAACTATTACTATGATGTCGGAATTTGAGTCCCTCACGGCTCTGATAAGCCTTTCATTGCCCTCGCCGTGCTCCGCTCCGTGGTTATCCGCAAGGAGCGCAATTCTGTATCCGTCAAATGCAGGAGGCAGATGCGGAAATTCCAGAACGTACTCTGTTGTGACCAGTCTTGTATTGCTGTCAAATAGTATAATAGCTACGGAGAATAGTACAATCAGAAAAAATATCAGAAACACCCCGAAGCATCCTACACGCCCTCGTCTTCTTCTCAATTTCGCTCAACTTTCTTTGTCGCGTACAAATACATGCTTTATATTTGGGTCGGTCGTCTGTCTGAATTCTGTCTCGAAACGGTCTATAGACTTTATCATTGATGATAGGCTCTTGTGTCCGAAATTACGGTGGTCAAAGTCGGGCTGTTTTTTGAGTATCAGGTTTCCGAGTTCTCCCATGAATACTGAGCCACTGTCTCCCGCCAAAGCGGCTACGGAGTCAGCTATAAGCTCAATTACTTCTTGCGACACAGGGGTTGTGCGTTGCTTTGCCGCAGTTTGTGCTTTGCCTTTGTGTGATGACTGGGATTTTTGTCCGTTTTCGTTTAGCTCGTCGTTTTCGCTTTGTGTTCCGTTTTCTGCCGCAAGAGTTTCTGCGTGACGTTTGTTTATGACTTCGATGTATGTGAATTTGTCACATGCTGCTATAAATGCGCTGGGCGTTTTTCGCTCACCAATGCCTATAACTCGCTGTCCCGCTTCGCGCAGTCTGATAACCAACCTTGTGAAATCGCTGTCGCTCGACACGATGACAAAGCCGTCGGTTCGCTCCGAGTAGAGTATATCCATTGCGTCTATTATCATTGCTGAGTCGCTGGAATTTTTACCCTGAGTGTAGCTGTACTGCTGTATCGGCGTTATCGCATTTTCCAACAATGATGATTTCCAGCCTGAAACAACGTGACTTGTCCAGTCTCCGTAGATACGTTTTATCGTGGGTGTTCCGTATATCGCTATTTCCTCTAAGACACGCTTTATACAGTTGCGCGGTATATTTTCTGCGTCAATGAGCACTGCAAGTCTGAGGTTACTTAGGTTAAGTGAGTTGGTTGTCAAATATCTTCACCGCCTGCTTTTATAGTTTGCTGTTTGTGGTATTTTATCAGATGTGCAAGAAAGTTGCAAGTTTTGGAGCAGAATTATAATATTTGTAAAAATTTTGTGAACTGCTGTTTTGTCTGCCTGCAAAAATATTTTAAATGCAGATAATCCACACTTTCAAATGTGCAATTTTCTCCATAAGCAAGCAGATAAGTGTTAAAATTCTACAAAGTTGTAAATATAATTGCAAAAATGACCATATTCACAAAAATTTTCACACTTAAATGGCTATTGCACATTTTCCGGCACTGTGATATTGTACAGTAACCTCTGTGAAGTTGCGGAGGCAAGAATAAGATAAGCGGCATTGGCACAGGGGGCTACGTATATGGAAAACGATAAAGTATTGCAAGCTATTGAGAGGCTTGAAAGCAGATTTGACCAAATCGATCGCAGATTCGAACAGATCGACAGCAGACTTGACCGGTCCGACAGTAGGTTTGACAAAATGGAGAATGAAATGAACTCGCGCTTTGATGCATTACAAGGAGAGATAAACGGAGTTCGTGTAATTATTGAAATGGACGTAAATAAGCGCATTGATTTGCTGTATGAGGGTCATGTGGATATAGTCAATAGGCTTGGCCGCTTGGAATATCTGCCGGAAAAAGTTGATAATATCCTAACTACTCTAAGCATTCACGACTATGCCATTCGCAATCACGCGCACTAGTGTAACGTATTTTAAATAACTGGACTTTAATTGTGGTAGATTTTTGCGGATGACTAGGAAAAAAGCCGCGGGAATGCCATTGGCATTTCAAGGTTTTTTGACAACGGCAGACGTGAAAAGATGCCGCAAGGAAAGGCTAGTTATTTGAAATATGTTACACTAGTATAGCATTTTGAAATACACAAAGACAAAAGACCCCCATCGCGATTGACCAAGCGGTCAAGTTCGCAAAAGGGGTCTTTTGCATCCAGCGGTGTCACCCGGCTAATTCAAACTGACTATTGTACAGGTCTGCGTAAAACGCATCTTGCTGTAAAAGTTCTTTATGTGTTCCGCTTTCTATAATATCGCCGTCTTTGAGTACCAAAATCAAGTCAGCATTCTTAATAGTTGAAAGCCTGTGTGCTATGACGAAAGACGTGCGCCCTGCTGTTAGTTTATCCATCGCCGCCTGAACCAGGTGTTCAGTGCGGGTGTCTACTGAGCTTGTCGCTTCGTCTAAAATCAGCATGGGGGTATCTTGCAGCATAGCGCGAGCAATGGTTATAAGCTGCTTTTGCCCCTGCGACAGACTCGCTTTATCGCCCAGCACGGTGTCATAACCCTTGGGCAATGTCTTGATAAAATGATGCAGACCCACAACCTTGCAGACCTCTACAACCTGCTCATCTGACACGCCCTCTTTGCAGTAGACAATGTTTTCCTTAACAGAACCCTCAAACAGCCAAGTATCCTGCAATACCATACAAAATTGCGAGTGGACATTCTCACGCGTGACACTGCTTGTGGGTATATCATCGAGCAAAATCTCCCCGCTCTCAAGCTCATAAAACCTCATCAAGAGGTTGACTATAGTCGTCTTACCTGCACCCGTCGGACCGACTATGGCTATTTTCTGTCCGGCTTTCACATTTGCGGAAAAATCGTGAATGATAGTCCTCTCCGGCACATAACCAAAGCGCACACCCCGAAACTCTATATCGCCGCGCACGCTCTCATAACGCATTGATTTATGGCTCTCATCATCAAGTTCCTGCTCCTCAAAAAATTCAAACACCCGCTCACTCGCCGCAGCCGTCCTCTGCAAATTTTGGAAAGCCTGTGCGAGCTGGGCAAGCGGCTGGGTAAAGAGGCGGATATAAATCATGAAAGCAGCAATGACTCCAAACGTGATATATCCATTCAACGCAAGAGCCGCACCGACAACACAGACGGCGACATAACTGAGATTACCGATAAACATCATCAGCGGCATCATAATACCCGACATAAACTGACTTTTCCAGCCACTGTCGTACAAATCCTCGTTGATACCGTCAAAAACTGCCTTAGACTTCTTACCGCCATTATAAGCCTTGACAATGGTGTGTCCCGAAAAAATCTCCTCAATATAGCCGTTGACAACACCCAAATCTTTCTGCTGCCTTGCAAAATGTTTTTGGGATTTCTTCATTATAAAGCTCATTAAAACAAAGCCGACAAGGCTTGTAATTATGGCGGTCAGCGCCATGAGCCAATTGTTATAAAACATCATTACTCCGGAACCGATGAACATAACAGCAGATGTTACAAGGGAACCAACGCTCTGATTGAGCGTTGAGCCGATGGTATCGACATCATTTGTCACGCGACTCAAAATATCGCCGTAAGCCACTTTGTCAAAATATTTCAGCGGCAACTTGTTTATTTTTTGTGAAATACCGGTTCGCATGTTTTTAGAGACCTTTTGTGTGACCGTTGCAAGCACGTAACCCTGTAAAAAATTCGTTATCACGGAAGAAGAATAAAAGAAAATCAAAATAGTGCCGATACGCCTAACCGCAGCAAAATCAATTGCACCCACGATAGGCGACCCATCTACAAGTGCAGGCAGACCCACCATGATTTCATCGGTCAACTGACCAATCATGTTTGGACCGAGAATATGCAAAGTTGTCCCGAGTGCCGCCATGATTAGCGCAAAAACGACCATGGGAACATATTTTTTGCAGTAGACTATAAGTTTGCCCCAAGTCTCCTTGAAATTTTTAGGTTTTTCAACGGTTTCACCTAACCCACGCCTGACAACTATGGGTCTGCGGTTACTTTTAATGCTGTCTTTACTCATGATGTTAACTCCTCCTCAAAATTCCACAAAGCCCTGCAGACGATGGGCTGTTTGCGGAGTCTTTTTCGGGAGAACAGCGGTGTAGATCCCGATGGCTCCCGAAAAAGCGGAGCAAATTGCTTATCGGCTGCGAAGTTTTCATGATGCTAACTCCTCCTCACTCAACTGGCTGGCTGCGATTTGTTTGTAGACCTCACAAGTTTGAAGAAGTTCCTTGTGCCGCCCGCGCCCGACAATCTTGCCCTCATCAAGCACGATTATTTGGTCGGCATCCATAATAGTGCCTATACGCTGAGCCACAATGAGACTTGTAACCCCTGCGGTCTCTTTTTTCAGTGCGCTCCGCAAGACCCTGTCTGTCTTATAATCAAGTGCCGAGAAACTATCATCAAAAATGTAGATTTCAGGCTTCCAAGCCACCGCACGGGCTATGGACAGGCGCTGCTTCTGACCGCCCGAGATATTCTGACCGTCCTGCGCAATTTCAGCCTCATACGTGCCATCCATTTCCTCTACAAACTCCGTGCCCTGAGCAATAGAAACAGCCCTTTTTACATTGTCTTCGACGAAGTCTTTGCCATTATCACCATAGCTTACGTTTGACTCGACAGTACCCTTAAAAAGCGTTGCTTTCTGTGGAACATAGCCGATTTTAGCGCGCAGCGTCTCCTGCTTATAGTCACGAATATTGACACCGCCTACCAAAATTTCACCCTCGCTCGCATCAAAGAAGCGGGGAATTAAATTCACAACAGTAGACTTACCGCTGCCAGTCGAGCCTATAAACGCAACTGTTTCCCCCTTGTTTGCTTCAAAGCTGATATCGTGGAGCATATGCTCAGCGGCATCGGGGTACTTAAAACTGACATTTTTAAAGACGACTTCACCCTCGCACCCCGGCTTTCCCTGAGTGGTCGTGCCGTCGAGAATGCTCAGCTTTGTGCCGAGAACTTCTAAAATTCTCTGCGCCGCAACGCTCGCGCGTGGAAGCATAATATATATCATAACGAGCATCATAAATGACATAATCACTTGAACCGCATATGCGGAGAATACGACCATGTTAGCGAAAATGCCCAACCTGTCGGCAGCTTCGGCAGCATCAATGAGAAAAGCACCAATCCAGAAAATTGCAAGCGACACACCGCTTATAGTCATTGTGATGACAGGCATGGCAACAGCCATAGCCCTGCTTGTAAAAAGCTGAGTATCGGTCAGCTCTTCATTTGCTTTTTCAAATTTATCCTCCTGATAGCTCTCAGCATTATATGCCCTGACAACCCTTAGTCCCGTAAGGTTTTCACGTGTAACACGGTTCATATTGTCCGTGAGTTTTTGCATAATACGAAACTTTGGCAGTGCAAGAGTCATCAAAATTACAACCATTATAAGGAGTATAAAAACTGCAACCGCTGTGGCAAGAGTCCACTCAAAACCTTGCCCTGCAATACGTGACAACGCCCACACAGCCATTATCGGCGAGCGGACGAGAAGCTGCAAACCCATAACAATAATCATCTGAACCTGTGTGATGTCGTTTGTTGAGCGGGTTATGAGGCTGTCTGTGGAAAACTCGTTTACCTCTTGATTTGAAAAAGATTCAACTTTTTCAAAAAGCAAGCTGCGCACGCTTCTGGAAAAGCCCGCTCCGATTACAGCAGCAAAAAATGCAACGATAATAGACGTAGTAACACTGCCCAAAGTGGCGAGGAGCATTCCCCTGCCCGTACGCCAGATATCGCTGAGCGAACTGCCGGGAGACTGAACAAGCGTAGTAATCTCCGCCATATACTCGGGAACCCGCAGCTCCAGCCAAACCTGTGTTATTATAAATCCGATGCTGATAAGCACCATAAACCACTCACGTAGTTTGAGGTATCGTAAAATTTTAATCATGCTCTTGCCTTCCTCCTGTTACTAATGCAAATATATATTAAATAGCAAAATGTTGCAAGAATTTTCCTAAATATACCACCTTGGGTACTATACATATCGAAAAATTATCGCTAAAATTTTGCGCACAGGTATATTGGGGAGGGTAAATATATGAAAAATATGAAGGTATTCACAAAGCTCTTTATCAGCTTTATGATTGTAATCGTGCTGGCAATTGCCGTTGGCGGAGTCGGTATCTACGGCATGCAGATTATTTCTGATGCAGGAGCTTATTCTTACGAGGCTTTGGTCGAACCGATGAAAGCTCTGGCGTACGCCGAGCGGACACTTCTCGTCATACGGATACATGTCCGTGAAATGGTCATGGCATCAATGACGGGCGATTTTGATCTGGTCGAAACTGAGTTTGAGTCCATCCTAAGTCTGCTGCCGGTGCTGGATGGACACATGGACACATTTCAGGAGGCAATCAGAAATCCGGAAGCAATACAGCTCTTTGATGAGGTACGTGCACTGTACGAAAATAATCTTGTTCCTGTTGTTGTGTCGATTTATGAGGCATCACAAGTAGCCGACATCCCTGTGATATTCAACGCGATGGAGCTGTGCAGGTACTACAGCGAGTGGATTTTAGGCAATCTTGAACAGTGCTTCGAGATAATGTCGAGCGAAGCGGCAACCTCAGCGCAGGCTTCGACGGTTCTGGCACGGACACTGTTTATCGCAATTATAGCTGTGCTGGTTGCTGCAATAGCCGCCTCCGTGCTGCTTGCGGTGTATGTCTCGCGTTTGATTGGTCAGCCTTTAGCTATATTCACCGACTTTATGGAAATTGCGGGAACAGCCGGCGACCTTACTCTGCGCGATGAAGATATAGCTACAATTGGAGAGGTATCTCAGCGGAGGGACGAGATGGGTCGCGCAATCGGCGGTGCCGCACAGTTTGTAACGCGGGTTATCGGTTTATCGGAAACACTTTCACAAATAGCGGATGGTGACCTTGCGCTCGAAGTGCCAATGCTGTCAGACAAAGATACAATCGGGCTGTCGGTCAACAAGATGCTTTCTGATTTTAACAATATGCTTAGCGATATTCAGACCTCCACAAATCAAGTCGCCACGAGCTCAAAACAAATTGCGGATGGCTCGCAGTCGCTGGCTAATGACAGCGCCCTACAGACAGAGCTTGTGCAGCAGCTCAAAACATCCGTTACTGAAATCGCGGAAAAGACAAGCGAAAATGCAATAAAAGCCGACAAGGCGGCAAAGCTGGCAAGCGGCATTAAGGACAGCGCGGAAAAAGGTAATCAGCAGATGGACGACATGATGATTGCCGTAGAGGACATAAACGCATCCAGCCAAAATATCAGCAAGGTTATGAAATCAATAGATGACATTGCATTCCAAACAAACATCCTAGCCCTCAACGCCGCGGTCGAAGCAGCAAGGGCAGGCCAGCACGGGAAAGGCTTTGCTGTTGTTGCCGAGGAAGTGCGTAACCTTGCGGCAAAAAGTGCTGAAGCCGCCAAGGACAGCGAGAGCCTGATTGCAGATTCGATGACAAAGGCAGAGCTTGGAGCAAAGATTGCATCCGACACCGCTGCCAGCCTGGCTGAAATTGTGGCAGGAATCGGAGAAAGCACTCAGTTAGTAGATGACATAGCAAATTCCTCTGAAGAGCAGTCCCTTGGCATCTCTAAAGTGAAAGTCGGCATTGACCAAGTAGCCCACGTTGTAGGAGACACCAGCGCAACTGCCCAAGAATCAGCCGCCGCATCACAGGAAATGAGCGGGCAATCAGTAGTCTTGGAGGAATTAATCTCTCGCTTCAAACTAAGAGACACAGAGGGTCAAAAACGTCTCTCGTAGAAGCAGCCATGAAACCCATTATCTGTGGGCATCATCGGATTTAAAACTTAAGCGCAAATAAAAAGTAAATTAAGTTGACAAGTGGCTATGAGACTTGTAACATAGGGGTAGAATACTTAGGAGGTCTCATTACACATGAAAAAACTGGCTTTATTTCTCGCACTGGTGATGGTTTTTACACTTATTCCGCTATCGCTGTCTGCTATGGCGGATGAGGGTGCTTTGATATGGGAAATGACTGAGGACGATGTCCAATCATTTCTGGCAGACCCGGAAGGGCATCCTTTTCTAAGACCCGCACATAGCGGCGGTCGTCCTGTTTATTCTGCTGATGCAGACGGCGGAATACATATGAGCAACAGAAATGCCGACTGGCAGTCTGTTGATATCAGAGATGACTGGATGGAAGAGGGTCAGGTTTATACCATTGTTGCGGAATTTCGTTCAAGTGAACCCGCCCTGTTTCGCATCATGAACACCGATTCGCCTTATGCTACCCTTTCAATCACCGGAGAGCCGGACACATACGGGACGGTAGTTTTTGTCACAGGTATTGTCGAAGGGCAAAGAGGTGTTCGACTCACTACTCCTCACGGTGTCAACGTTGATTACACAATAGTCGGTATCCGCATTTACGAGGGCGATGTAGCAGGTGATGTGGGTGCTGCAACATGGTATATGGATGTCCCGTCACTTCGTGAATTATTCAGCAATTATTTTTTGGTCGGCAACATAATGGAACCGGGTGTAATTGACGATGCGAGTACAGTCGAGATGTTTTTGCATCACTACAATTCCGTAACTGCCGAAAACTCTATGAAACCTGAAAATGTAGCGCCAAGCAGAGGTGTGTGGAACTTATCCGGACCAAACAGGCTTGTAGATTGGGCAAATTCCAACGATATTCGAGTCCACGGTCATACTTTGGTATGGCACAGCCAGTCTGCGCCTTGGCTTACGGAAAATGAGGACGGCGAACCGCTGACACGTGCCGAGGCAAGAGCAAATATGGAATATTTCATAACTTACTATGTTGGGCACTTCGCAGGTCGTGTTTCTGCGTGGGATGTTGTGAACGAAGCGTTTACCGATGGTGTTTCGGCTAATGCACCCGGCGAAGCATGGAGAGATAACCTCCGCTCTAACTCACCATGGTTTTTAGCGTATGCAAACGATTTAGATGAAGCCGCAGGAGAATGTCCATCCGACTATATCTATGATGCCTTTGTATTCACACGCCTTGCCGACCCTAACGCTATCCTCTTCTATAACGATTTTAATGAAGAGCAGGTCGGCAAACGTGAGGCTATAGCAGCAATGACTGAAGAGTTCAACGAACGTTGGAGAGATGACCCGCGCAATGACGACCCCGACCGTTTACTGATTGAAGGTCTGGGTATGCAGGCACATTACTGGACGGATTGGCTTGATCCGAATGATGTAAGAGATACCATTGTTCGTTTTGCGCAAACGGGAGCAAGGGTTGCTATCACTGAACTTGACATACCAATAGGGCATTGGAATTCCTTTGGAACTCGCGATGACGATAGCTTAGCACACCAAGCCGAATTATTTAGCGCATTATTTAGAATTTTTGTGGAATATTCAGATTACATCGACAGCGTAACCCTATGGGGCAGAGCTGACCATCAAAGCTGGCGCGCACAAGGGTTTCCTTTGCTGTTCGACGGCAGACTAGAACCGAAACCGGCGTTTTGGGCAGTCGTGGAAGTAGCAGAGTCCGAACCCACTTCTGCAGACAGGCCGCAAGTAGACCCACCGGAGCCCACTCCGGAACCAGAACCCGAGCCTGAGCCCGAGGAAGAGCCGCCGCAAGAAATCCCCGCACCGGCTCCCGAACCCGAAGCAAACGACTTCCCATGGTGGATTTTTATACCAATCATCGCCATACTTATAACCGTTTTCGCTGTGGTCAGAAAGAAAAAAAAATAAAAAGGCATATACCCCACAGCTAATATGCAATTTGCTCCGCTTTTTTGCGAGCTTTACCCATCGGCAAGGTATGTGAAATATATTTTTTCGGCGCGAGGTGGTCTCGTCGCCATTGTTCCTCCGAAAAAAATATTTCACACACCTTGCCTCTTAAGTCTCTTAAAGACTGTCAATTATCTTACCTTGTGTACCGTCTCGGTGATGTTAATGTGTTTCCTCAAAGTCTCACGCACAGCACCCGGCTTTGCTATCAGCATTCTAAAGAACTCCTCTACTTTTTCACCTAAACCCACCTCATACAAATCCACACCGAAAATGGCTTTATTTGAAAGAATCGAGCTTAGCTGGTCGGTAAGCGTATCGGGCTGACCCGGCCGAATATCTTTGAGCTTAGAACATAACTCAGTGAGCATAGGGTCGGGAGAAAGAGGCATCTCATTTCCCTCATCATCCACAGCAAGCAAGTAGCGAAGCCATCCGGCAATCACCAGAGGAATATACACAAGACTTGAAACGTCCAAATCAGGGCGTTTTGCGTATGCACGAATAGTCTCACCAAAGCGGACAGGTATTTTCAGGCTGGTGTCAGTAGCAATTCGCTGGGGAGTATCGGGAATAAACGGATTTGGAAACCGCTTTTCCAAAACTTCTTTCAAAAAGTTCTCAGGGCTGATAATTTCGGGGTCTGCTACAACAGGCAAAGCCTCACCGTAGCCTATGTGGTTTACAAGCGCCACCAAATCAGGGTCTTTCATTTCATCGGAAATCTTCGTAAAACCAAGCAGACAACCAAAAATCGCCAGTGCTGTATGCAGAGGGTTAAGACAGGTTGTTACTTTCATTTTTTCAGCTTTACCAACGATCTCTCTGTCCGTCATATACACGCCGACTTTTTCCAGTGGCGGACGTGAATTCGGAAAATTATCCTCCAGTACAAGATACTCAGGTATTTCAGCATTAACAAACGGTGCTGTGACTGAGTTTTTGCTCGTTTTTACAGGCTCCATCCTATAAATCCCAAGCTCCGTAAGGTATCTGTAAACACTCTCGTCCGGAAATGGAGTAATCTTGTCAATCATACTCCACGGATAGCTCACCTTGCTTTCGTCTGAGAGATAATCTATAAATGCTTTTGGGACAAATCCTTTGAAGTGCCAGCCCTTTGCGATGGCGAGAATTGCACCTCGCAGCACATCTCCGTTTTTACTGCAATTATCCATGCTGACAAGGGCAATAGGCGCGCCGCCCGCTTGAAAACGCGAGTACATAAGCGAAGCCGCAACGCTCATAACATGATTTGGAACACCCGTGCCTCGCTTTATATCGGCAGCCGCAACAGGGAGATAATTTCCGCTCGAATCGCAGACGGCATAACCCTTTTCCGTTATCGTAAAGCTTACCATTTGCAATTTTGGATTTCTGAATATATCGGAAAGTGCTTCCCAGTGTTCTTCATCTGCACAAGTAGTCTCCGCTATTGACGCAATCACTTCTTTCTTCATGCTCCCGTCAGCACTCAGCCCGATGAGCAGAGACAGATTATCAAACGGCATAAATACTTTTTTAATTATCTCATAGTCAAATGTTTCAATCCCAACAATTCCGCTTTCCGTGAGTCCCATGTTGAGCATACGTTGTGATAAAGCCGCTATATATGCCCTGAAAATATTGCCCACGCCGAAATGCACCCATTGCGGTGCTCTTTCGGTAGCTTCACGCATTGTCAAAATGTCAAACTCAGGCAGTATTATACCTGCTTTTTCCCAAGTTGCTTTATCGTCAAACAAGTCATAATTTAGCTGCATTTTGTTGCTCCTTTGCAAACAGCCTCCCATAGCCCGTTAAGATAAGCTGCTCCGAGAGCACGGTCATACAGTCCGTAACCGGGGCGACCCGTTTCGTCCCAAATCATGCGCCCGTGGTCGGGGCGAACGTAAACATCAGGGCAAGTTTCAAAGACAGCTCTGACAACCTCATACATATCCAAATCGCCGTCGGTTGATAAGTGACTTGATTCCCTGAACTTACGATGTCCCAAGTGTTTTACATTTCTTATGTGCATACAAGCAACTCTGCCCATCTCGCCAAAACGCCTGACTATTGAGACTACGTCGTTATTTACATTCGAAGCAAGCGAACCGGTGCAAAGGCAGAGGGCGTGGTTTTTAGACTCATTTAGCGCTATAATTTTTTCACACCCCTCCATGCTGTGCGCAATTCTCGGCAAACCAAATATAGGCCAAGCAGGGTCATCGGGATGACACGCCATTTTCACGCCGCACTCTTCGCAAACAGGGATTACGGCATCAAGGAAATATTTGAAATTTACCAGCAAATCATCAGCCGACACAGATTTGTACTTTTCCAAAGTGGTTTCAAGCTCCGCAAGACGCTCAGGCTCCCAACCGGGCAGCGAAAAACCGCCACTATCCTCTGCTGTTTTTTTCACTATGTCAAGAGGTCCCATACCATCAAGCTCTGCTTCATCAAAGTACAGGCTGTTTGAGCCGTCTTCGGGGATAATGCGTGCAAGGTCGGTACGCAACCAGTCGAAAACAGGCATAAAATTGTAGACAGTCACTTTCACCCCACGTTCGGCGAGGTTACGTATAGTGGTCTTATAATTTTCGATGTATTCATCGCGATTTCCACGCCCCATCTTGATGTCCTCGTGGATATTCACGCTCTCGATTACTTCACACTCCAGTCCCGCAGCGTTGATTTTTGATATATACTCGGTTATCTCGCCGCGTTCCCAGACTTCCCCCGCCGCTTTATAGTCTAAAAAGCCCATAAGCCCTGTCATTCCCGGGATTTGTTTGATGTGTTTTAGTGATATAGTATCACTTTTTTCTCCAAACCAGCGAAATGTCATTTTCATATTATTTCCCTCTTTTCTATAATTCCAAATATTTCATTACATTATTATACGATATATCCTCTACCATTTTTCCCAGAAATTCTATATCGGCAGGATATTCGCCATTTTCTACCCATGTGCCGATTATGTTGCACAGTATTCTGCGAAAATACTCATGGCGTGTGTAAGATAAGAAGCTGCGGCTGTCGGTGAGCATACCGATAAAATTCCCAAGCACGCCAATGCTTGCCAAGTTTTTAAGCTGTGCTGTCATACCGTTTTTCGTATCGTTAAACCACCAAGCACTGCCATGCTGAACCCAACCCGGAGTGCGTGAATTCTGAAAAACACCGCTGGCACATGCTAAAATCGCATCATCGCTGGGGTTTAGTGAATATAGTATTGTCTTTGGCAATCCACAGGTTCTGTTGACTTCATCGAGCAGTCTCAATAACGCTTCACTGTTATCCCGTGCAGAAATTGAGTCAAAACCGGTATCCGTCCCGAGAGCTTCCAGCATGATTGAGTTTACGTTCCTAGCAACACCGTAGTGAAGTTGCATTATCCAGTTACGCTCTGCATATCCCCTCGCTAACCTCAGTAACACTGCGGTTTTGTAGGCATCAATTTCCTTGCCGTCCGGCAAATAACCGTCGAGAGCCTTTATAAAAACTGTGTTCGCAACATTTTCAGAGTCATCTGACCACGGAATGCGGTCTATTCCATGGTCTGCTATATTGCAGCCGTGTAATGCAAAGTAATCCATACGATTATATAGCGCAGAGCACATACTATCAAACGAATTTATATTTATTCCGCTTGCCTCCGACAATGCTTTCATATACTCCCTGAACCCGGACTTTTCGATGTTAACAGCTTTATCCGGACGAAACGCCGGGAAAACTTTTACATCCCAAGTCGGGTCATCCTGCATAACCTTATGCCACTCCAGAGTGTCAATCGGGTCATCTGTTGTGCAGATATGCGTAACGCCGGATTTGCGAATAATTCCCCGAACGGTCATATCAGGTTGAGAAAGCCGCTCATTGCAAATCTCACGGATTTTTTCCGCATTTTCCGGATTGATTATCAGGTCGCAATCAAAATAACGCTTAAGTTCAAGATGTGTCCAGTGGTAGAGCGGGTTGCCTATTGCCTTAGGCAAGGATTCGGCGAATTTGAGAAACTTCTCTTTGTCGCTCGAATCACCCGTGATGTATTTTTCGTCCACACCGCAGGCTCGCATCATCCGCCACTTGTAATGGTCACCGCCAAGCCATGCATACGTGATGTTTCCGAGACTCACATCAAGCGCAATATCCTTAGGCGACACATGGCAGTGGTAGTCGATTATCGGCATTTTAGCGGCATAGTCGTGGTACAGGCTCTTCCCCGTGTCGTTTTTAAGTAAAAAATCGTTGCAAATAAATGGTTTCAAAATATCACTCTCCTTGTAGGATATTATATCAAATATTTCGCTTAAATTAAATACTGTTTTTTAAGATGAGCTTTAAGTGCCGGGATGTTTAGCTTTTTGCTTTCATATTCAAAACATTTTTGCAAATAATTTCTTTTGTCGTCAACTGTGTCAGTTGTCAGCACGCCCGTCAGCAGAACATTATTTGCTTCGCACTTAAACAATAGTATTCGACAGAATCAAAATTCATAAATTTTTTCACAAAATTCACAATTTTGACAAAAAATACTTGCAATTACGTGCAATATCATGTATAATTCCGCACAGAAACGAAAATGCTTCGCCGATTTTTCGGCTGCAGGCGAGAAAGGTCACTACCCTTCCCCGCCTGTTTTTAGTAGAATAAAAGTATAGCAAAATCCGACAAAAAGCTGTGTATTTCAAACTGTGAATAAAGTGGAGGTGGGACAATAAAATGAGAAATCGTAAATCATTGAAACTATCACATCAGCTCGTTTTGGGGATGATGTTGTTTGCGATTCTTGGTTTGGGAATAGCCGTTGCGGTTGTAAATATATTTGTGCGCGATATTATTTATGAGAATGTTATAGGAATAGAGCAGCGTGACAAGGCTTTGGATGCCGAGCGGTTTGACACTTGGCTGAGGATGAATAAGCGGATAGTGGATGATTTTTCTACCGCCTTGCTAAACATGGGACTGGAACATATCTATGTGTTGGAAGCAGGACTGATGGACGATTACCCTTTTTTGGACGGTGTTTTTCTGGGATTTTCCGACGGGAGCTTCTCCGGCTTTTGGGGGTGGGATCCCGGCCCGGATTGGGATTCCA
>Ga0209755_10002043_pt1 | contig 28803 bp, 28 predicted proteins | sample TergutCo191P1_FD_187301 | JGI IMG/M metagenome (GOLD analysis project Ga0209755, IMG submission 187301) | Cornitermes sp. P1 segment gut microbial communities from Petit-Saut dam, French Guiana - Co191P1 (SPAdes) (version 2) | ecosystem: Host-associated > Arthropoda: Insects > Digestive system...
TGCAGAAGCCAAAGCCCCGTCGGGAAATACTTTTCGGATGCGGGGGATAGTGCCGTGCGCATCCCCCGCATCCGAAAAGTTTTTCCCGAGGTAGGGGCGGCAACCCCGGTTTGTCTCAAGAAAGTGAGTTGACTGCCATGCTAAAAATGTATTTTGCGCTGTCCCTACTATTTCTGCTTGCGGCTTGCGCAAGCGAGGCATATACCATGGAAGAAACGCCGCCACCCTTGCTGGACATTACCGTCTTTGGCATTGGGCGGGCAGATGCGATTTTGATTACCACCAACAATCACGCCGTTATGATTGATGCGGGCGAAAACCGCCACGGCATGTATCTGCTGGAGCATTTGCATAAGCAAGAAATTACCCACTTGGATTATCTTATTATCACGCATTTTGACAGCGACCATGTAGGGGGCGCACATACCATTGTTGATAATTTGCCCATCGGCAAGGTTATCGTGCCGGACTATACCCGTGAAAGCAATCACATTATGCGATTCGAGCAAGCACTTGCCAATGCAGAGCAGGAAGCGTATGTACTAACTTCGCCCATGCGGTTTTCCCTGGACGATGCGGAGTTTTATGTTAACCCGGCCCAGCTTACTGCCATTGGCGATAATATGTCTATCGTGGTAAGCGTTTCCCATGGCGCAAATGATTTTCTGTTCACGGGCGATGCAGAAGACAGACGACTGCGTGAGCTTTTGGCACATGACGAGCTAATGGCAACGGATTTCGATTTTTTGAAAGTGCCACGTCACGGGCGATACAACCGCTTTAGCGTGCCGTTTATTGAAGCAATATCACCACAGTATGCAGTAATTACAGGGTTCCATTTCCTCGACAGCGCAAAACATCCCGGCGAACGCCCGGCGGATATGCGAGTGATAGCTACGCTGTACACCATTGGCGCAGAGGTATTTTACACAATGCGCGAAACATTTCACCTGCAATGCAATGGTGCAGAAATAAAGATTCTCGATACAACCGGTTTTTCATACAGCGAATAGCTCGGATAATAGTTGCCTTATCGGATACGTTGTTTGACTGAATTTCGCAGAAACCGGGGTAAGGTTAACCCATTGCAAAATCCTATTTGAAAGAATTTCATTTGCGCCCCAAGTTTCACATAGTATTTCTTCGGAAGCATTGTTTATATAGTCTATTATTTCATTTTGAAGTTGGCTCGCGTTTAACAAAATTTTTGGCACTTCTCCATGTCCTCTTAAAGATGGGACAGTTGCCCTCCCACCGGCTGAAAACGAATCTCTCAAAGATGGTGAAACTACATTGTGGGTAGAAGTAAGCCATAGTGTGTATCGTTTGTATTTGCTCCTCGAGCCGCCGTCAAATAGCTCTGGAAATAATGCCATACCGGCAACACGCAGCATCGTTTGCTCGGCATTGTCCAGAGTGTCCCATAGGCGAATTGCTGTTGTGATAAAATCGCTTTGTTCGCTACGCAAGTTTTCCCCTGTCCACCAGAGACTTTCACCTTCTGCCAATTGCTTTTTATAGTGCGCTACAATTGCGCCAACCGGGTCTTGCGAAAGGCGTAACTCATCATAAGTAGTATTCATTTTGTCGAAGATGGTTTCCCCTAGATTCATGTCAATTTTATATCTGGGATAGTGGGTTACTACAACTTCCGACAAGCAATCTTCATATGGGCGGCTACGAAATTCCACAGGGTTTGTTAATTTGCCAAAAGTGAGAAATATGCGCTCTACACCGTCAACTCTTGTTGATTCGTTCACGCTTCCACCAAGGGAAATCCATTTATCATCTTTTGAGCTTTTAACCTCAACTCCATAGTATTTTGCCGCTACAATATCCGGGAATCGTTGCCCGGATATTTTTTCTATTGTTCCATCAAATTTTGTCCCCTTTGCGGACTCGTTAAGAAAACCAAGTACATCATCTTCCAGTTTTTGTGCGCCGCGCCCTAAATAATATGCGCATTTGTCTCGGGCATCATCATTCAAACGGTGCGTTGCCGTATCTACCAGGCATCTAAACTCATTGAGATTTGGCTCACGGTTATTTGAAATAATCATTACGCATTCCCTCCAAAGTATAGTTCCCAATTTTTTTCAAGCCTTTTCGCAATATGGTATCCCAATAGCGGTGGTACGGCATTGCCAATTATTTTGTAGGCATCAGACGCAGATACACCCTTTGCGCCCTCATTCGCAGGGATTATAAATTCATAATCGTCCGGGAAAGTCTGTATTCTGGCGCACTCTCTTACAGATAAACGCCGCTCTTCAAGTCCGCAGTTTAGCTCTTCTGTAATTTTGCCGCCATTTTTTGCAGATAGTCGCCTAAATTCAATGTTTCCATGGTGTTCAGAGCGGATAGTAGGCCCAATATCATGTAGCTTCACTTCTGTTTGTCCTTGACAATGTTTCCCCATAAATTTGGCTCTTGAATATTTTTGCTGTGCCGTATCTGATGCCATATGCGGCTCTTTTAGCCCCGAAAATGCTTGCAATAAATTAGTGGGTGGCAGTAGATTGTCCGCATTTTCTGTATATCCGTGTGTTTTAGGAGGATAGGGGTCATACACAGGGCATAAATTTTCATTTGATAACTTTATCAACGCTTCTTTTGTCAAATCTGACCTATTAAAACCTATGAAAATAACACGCTCGCGAGATTGTGGCACTCCATAATCTGCGGCGTGAAGAACTCTGGCATCTACAACAAGGTAGCCATTGCCCCCAATAGAACGAAAATCATTTTGTATGGTTTCTTTTGCATCACTAAGGTTTACAAGCCCTTTTACATTTTCGGCTATAAAAATTTTTGGTCTGGTTATTGCAATAACTTTGCGCATCCATATATAAAGCAATCCACGGCTTTCTATACTGGGGGCATTTTCCTCCAGGTAATTTCCATTATGGGACTTATCTGAGTTGAATCCTTTGCGTTTTCCGGCAACTGAAAAGTCTTGACAGGGAAATCCTCCGGTAACAATGTCTATATCGGAGGGAAATATTTTTTCTCCCGCCTGATGTGATTTAACTAGGTCTACGATGCTCCCAAGTTGATAAACTGTCTTTGCTGTTCCTCGGTTGCAAAAGTAATTGCGCCATGCCGTTTGTGCGTCAGGGCGAATGTCGTTAGCAAAAACTGTATGGAAGCGGGTTTTTGGCAGATATCTCCTTTCTGTGCCGCATGAACCATTTGCAGTCCAGTCCGGGTGAATTTGAAAGTTTACTGCTTCTTTTATAATATCGAAACCACCTTCAAACCCAAGGTCAAGCCCTCCGCACCCGGAAAATAGTGATAGCAGATTAAGTGTATTTTTCTTCAAGCGTTTCCCTCCGAAATATTTTTAGAGCCTGTTTAATCCACCTTAAAAAACCTGCTCGGCGTAGCGCACGGCTCCCATTGCGTCTGGGGAGTAGTGGTCTGCGCCCATTTTTTTTGCGTATTCGGCGGTTAGAACTGCGCCGCCCACCATTATTTTGCAATCGGGCACGTGTTCCCGTAGCAGGGTTATGGTTCTCTCCATTGCGGCAACCGTTGTGGTCATTAGCGCACTTAGACCAACCAGAGTTGCGCCGCTGGTTTGTACGGCGGCAAGAACCTCTTCCGGTGGGACGTTTTTGCCTAGGTCGATTACGTCAAAATTGTAGTTCTCAAGCAAGGTTTTCACGATGTTTTTGCCGATATCATGAATATCGCCGTGAACGGTGGCAAGCACTATTTTTCCACGGGTTGCGCCGCTTTCGCCTGCCATGCTTGCACGAATTACATCGAATGCGGCGGTTGCAGATGCCGCACTTTTTAGTAGCTGTGGCAAAAATGTTTCGCCCGTGGCAAAAGTTTCCCCCGCCGTGTTTAGTGCGGGGATAAGATGCGTGTTGATGATTGCGAGGGCTTCCTCTTTCTCCAGTAAGGAGTGTGCCGCATTTTTTGCTTCGTTTTCCATGCCGGCGATGACGGCTTCGTACAGGGTACGTGTTTGGGCGGCTGGGGCGGCGGCGGTTTTTTGATGGGAAAAACGGGCTACATATGCGGCGCAATCCGGGTCACGACCCGCCAGTGCCTTTTGCACGTAAAACGCACTCATGATGGTTTCATTTGCCGGGTTTGCGATTGCGGCAGAAAGTCCACGACTCACCGCCAGCGCAAGAAATCCTGCGTTAAGCTGTTCCCGTGCCGGCAGTCCGAAAGAAATATTCGAAACGCCAAGCACAGTGCAGATGCCGCTTTTGTGAAGCTCTTCCACTGCAATTAGCGTTACGTGCGCATTTGCCACATTGGTGCTTAGGGTCATGGTTAGTGCGTCCACCACGATATCATGGCGGGGGATGCCGTACTCGGCGGCGGCATCTATGATTTTGTGGGCGATTTTCATGCGGCCGAAAGCGTCCTCGGGTATGCCGCTATCATCCAGCGCAAGCGCAATTACCGCCGCACCATATTTTTTTGCAAGGGGCAACACCGTACGCAAAGATTCCTCTTTCCCGTTAACCGAATTGAGAAGCGGTTTGCCATTGTACACACGAAGTGCGGCTTCTGCGGCAACTATATCCGATGTATCTATAACCAGCGGCGTATCCGTTACGCTTTGCACGGCGCAAACTGCGGCAGGAAGCATAGCCGCTTCATCAATGCCGGGCAGTCCTGCGTTTACATCCAAAAGCTGTGCGCCTTGTGATACCTGTGCCAGTGCTTCACTGCGAATAAAATCGAAATTGTTTTCACGCAGGGCGGCTTTCAGCTTTGGCTTGCCTGTAGGGTTAATCCGCTCGCCGATGATAATCAGCTCTTCGCCCAGAGTCACGGTTTTGGCATAGGATGAAATTTTAGTTTTATTGAAATGGGGTGCGGGGGAAGATTTTTTTCCGTCAAAAAAAGTTTTCCCCCGTGTTAATTCTGCCAGATGCGCCGGGGTTGTGCCGCAACAGCCGCCAAGTATTGTTGCGCCCAGGGCAGAAAGTTCTGCCACGTGTGCGGCGAAATCGGCGGGCGACAGGTCAAAAACGGTAACGCCGTCCACTATTTTTGGCATACCGCCATTGGGGTTAAAAATCACGGGTAGGGTTGTGGCGGCGCAAATGTTGCGCAAATGCGGTTCCATTTGACGTGGCCCAAAGCCGCAGTTTAAGCCTACTGCGCACGCACCAAGAGATTCGATTAGCGTTGCGGCGGTTTGCACGTCTGCGCCGGTTAGCAAGCGACCGTTTTCGTCCGGCGAAAAAGTAACCATGATGGGCAGGTCGCTGTTTTCCTTGGCGGCAAGCATTGCGGCCTTGATTTCGTAGGTGTCGCTCATGGTTTCGATAAGGATTAACTCCGCACCGGCGGCCACACCGGCACGCACCATTTGGGCAAAAATTTCGATTGCGTCTTCAAAGGGCAAATCCCCAACGGGAGCGAGAAGTTTCCCTGTGGGGCCGATGTCTAGGGCTATCAGTGGGCTACTTTGGGCCGTTGCACGTTTGGCAATGGAAATTCCGGCGGATATAAGTTCTTCGGGGGAATAGCCGCTGTCTGCAAGTTTTAGGCGATTTGCGCCAAAAGTGTTGGCTTTAATGATATTGCAACCGGCATCTGCATACGCCTTATGTATTGCAAAAATAGCCTCCTCGTTGGTTACGTTCCAAATTTCCGGCAACGTATCAAGACCTTGCGCCTGTAGCAAGGTCCCCATTCCGCCGTCAAAAAAAAGTATATCTTCGCCCAGTTTCTTCATTGCATACAGCTCCATTCACTTGAAAAGTCCGCAGGGTCTTAAAAAATTTCTGAAAGGTTTTGCATAATATCCGCCGCATTTTTGGGTTTGTTCATGGTGTAAATGTGAATATTATTGATGCCGTTGGCAATAAGGTCTATGATTTGCTCTGTGGCGTAGGCGATGCCCGCTTGTCGCATGGCACGAGGGCTGTGGGAAAAACGGTCAACTATTGCTTTGAACCTGGGCGGCACGGGTGCGCCGGATAGCTTAAAAATGCGGTCTATTTGTTTGGCATTGGTAACGGGCAAAATTCCCGCAACCACAGGCACATCTATGCCGTTTTTTAATAGACGAAACATGAAATTGTACAGCACGTTGTTATCAAAAAACATTTGCGTGGTAAGGAACTCGCAACCCGCATCAACTTTAATTTTCAGATGCTCGATGTCTTTGTGGAGGGTTTCCGCTTCGGGGTGACCTTCTGGGTAGCATCCGCCGCCCACGCAAAAATCGCCGTTTTTGTGAATCTCGGCGATAAGGTCGCTGGCATAGCGATAGTAGCCCGTGTTTTCGGTAGCACCCGGCGGCAAATCGCCCCGCAGTGCCATTATATTTGTGATGCCGCTTGATTTTAGCCCCGCAAGTAGGTCTGCAATTTCTTCTCGCCCAAGGGACACTGCAACAAGGTGGGCAAGTGCGGTGATATTATTTTCGTGTTGCACTTCTCGCACAACTTCAAGGGTGTTTTGCGAGCCGCCGCCGCCCGCACCCATGGTTACACTCATGAAAGACGGCGCAAGAGCGGCGCAATCACGAACAACTTCTTTTATGTTTTCAAAGCCGGTGCCGGGCTTTGGCGGAAAAAGTTCAAGGGAGACAGTGATTTCGTTTTTGCGGAAGATTTCAGTAATTTTCATGGGATTCACCTCGTCCCTAGAATACAGGAAATTTTGGCGAGTCGCAAGGGTGAGTGTTTTTGAATTGCAAATACATCTGGTTGGTGTCACTAACCGGATGAAAAAATTTTCGCAAAAAAACAAAAAACGGCCGACTTTAGTAAGTCGGCCGTTTAGTTGCGGTTGTTCATAAAAAATATTCTATTTCCAGCGTAGCCCCATTTCCCTTGGGGGGCTGTTTTCGAATTTTATCTATCCCATCTTTCATCACTTTTCGCATTGCCTGACACACCATTGGATAGCGCGGGGAGGCTGAAGTAAATCCCATTTCCGTGTGAATCTCCTTGCTTTTTATCACTAGCGAGGTGTGTCCTGCTGTTTTTGCAATGTGCATTTTTTCCAGCAGATAATCAACAATATCGTCTGTTTTCGTGCCGTTATTCGTTGTTTGCGATATTTTTACCATGTTTTACTCCTACAAGTTTAGTTTACTCTGCTCCCACACCATCGGCAAGTCCCGGCGAAAGAAAACTTCCCCCTACCCCAACCGCTCTTTAGCCTTAGCCGCCGTATTCGCTTTCCAAACATACAACCCAAGCGACAGCCCAATTACGCCGTACACCATAAACGTGCGCATATATTCGCCGGCATTGCCGTCGTTGAAAATGAACATCCCAACCGCAGGCGACACAATAAACATCGCATGAAACAAAACCAGCCCAACCAAAGCGTTTTTCACACTGGCACGTGCCGCCGTTGCGCCGCCTACAAGTATTGCCGCAACGGAGAAAAACCCGATATTGCGATACACCGTGTACGTGCTTACGTGTCCCATATCTTGCAGAAAAATTATCATGCCCCACGCCGCAAGCACCGTTGACATTATCGTGGCGATAATGCGTGTGCGGTCTACGTTTATGCCGGAGACATTCGCAATTTGCTGGCTTTGCCCCACACTTCGGCAGTCCTGCCCCAGCTTGGTTTTCGTGAAATACACAATAAACAAGCCTATTGCACCAATAACAAGCCCGGTTACAACCGGCACACGGTCTATGCGGCTCATCTCCACCGCAAAATTCGAAATCCCCGGCAAGAGGTCTAGCCGTGTAATATACGGATGCTCCCGCAAAACCACGTACCAATAATAAATTTGACCCGAACTGAAAATTGCGAAAATAACAACTGCGCCGCAAATGGCAATTTTCACACAAAACGCCCACAACGGCTCGTTTTTCTTCATCACGGCGGATGGATTTTTGTGCATCAAAACACGGCGGATAACAAGGAACGCAAATGTTGCAACGCTAACCGCCAAAAGTGCGTACACAAACTCCATCGTCCACAAATTATTAAGCGCACGTGCCATTCCCGGCACCTCGTTTGCAAAACCTCGTCCAGTCATTTCCTCGGCAGGCAGTCCCATCTCAAATGCACTACGCACACCAACCGGGCGTGTACCGTATGGCACAGGGTTAATCATCCGATGCCCCCACCGCACGGGAATAATCCCGCCCACCACAAACAGCAAAAATATCTGATACATACCGTCTGCAAAAAAGCTAACGATTAGGCTTGCCACCATCTCCTGCCCACGGGTCTTGTTGTACAGCTTGCCGGTTAGCCAGCCAAATAAAATCGCAATGGGCGTGGCAATTATAAAACACATAAGAAGCCCGGGAAATCCGGTGAAAACCGTATAGTGATAGCGCACAAAAACAATTGAAAGCATCCCGGCAAGTGCGCCTACAACAATCCCAAAATTAAGACCCAGCCCCGCCATTACCGGAATAATAAGTGCCAGAACCAGCACTCCGTTGCGAAAAAACCGTGACATAATATCATTGGTAAACGAACTGAAAGTGAAAGTTTCCGACACTATAAAGCCAAAAATTACAAAGCCCAAAAACACCAGCATGACAATGTTATCCAGCAAAAAATTACGAATTCGGGAAGCCATTATTTATTTCCCCCCTTACTCATTTGTGACAGTGCGTAAAGAATAACGCCGTTTTGAATCACCTGACGCAGTTGGTTTACAACCTGCGCAACGTCTGTGCCCGCCAAAACTCTTGTGAGAACGGGCAGCGAAATTGCAAGCAACCCCTGAAATAAAAACGTACCCAGCACCACGTTCAAAATTTTCGCACGTTGCCCGCTTGCACCGCCCACCAAAATTGCGGCAACAGCGGGAAACGCCAAAAACATAGGAAAATCGTACAGCTGAACAAAACCAAAACCCTGCGCATACACAATAATTCCGAAAGCGGCAATTGCGGTACTCATCATATTGGCAATGATTCTGCTACGGTCAACATTTATGCCGCTGGCTTTTGCAAAGCGAGGATTTCGCCCCACAACGGAAATTGCAATACCCGCCTTTGTTTTGAAAAACAGCCACACAAGCGCACAAGCTATTGCCACAACAAGAAGCTCGCCCGTGCGCAGTTCAAACCCAAGAATATCAACCGCAAGAAATCTTGCCAAAATAAAATTCGCATCGAAATGGTCTAAGGGAATCTGATGCCGTAGCCCCGTTCCCAGGAAGAAAATCATATTGGGATGGCGAATGGGAACCGCAAGCCAAACAAGCCCAAAAGCCGCCGTTATCGCAAAGCCCGTGTACGGCGCAATTGCCATTTCGCTTCCCTTAACCGCATTCATCAGCCGCCCGTATAAATAGCCGGATGCACAGCCAAAAACGATAGCCGTCACACTTGCAACCAGCATAAACGCCCAGCCCGTAAAGCCTGCCGCCAACACAATTACCATTGCCAAAAGGCCGTTTACAATACCGATTGGCAGTGCAAAGTTAGGTCCCGTTCCGGATTGAATTGACGGCACATTTGCAAGTGCGAAAATTGCCCACACGCCAAAAAAGTGCAAGCTGTGCGAGATTAGCGTACCCAGGCTAAAACCAAAAGCAACGCCCAGCACCACAACCGCAAAATAAAGGCATCCCACTGCCCGTGTGGAAAAAGGTATTTTTTTGAACGCCCCATAAAGGCTAAACTTTTCTTGAACCATTTCCGCCATTAATGCGCCACTCCTTTCAGAACCTACATTCAAGCCCGCTCCATAAACGCAAATTTCATTAAGTGGTTTATGGTGGAGTCTAGGTACTGCGTAGCTCCGTTATAAAAAAAATCGCAAAGTATTTCTCGTACACGCAGCATTTCTTTGATGCCACCGTATGAAAGATTTCCGGATGCAACTATCTCATCAACCAGCATTATTACTCGGTTGCCATAATCGAGGTTGTTTTGCCGTACCGCACGTTGCGCCTCAACTGCGATGTTTCCCACCGTCAGCCTATTCATCACAAACCCACTTTTGGAAAACGGCTCGCACCTGTTCGCAAATTTCAACGTCTAATATGTCTGTGGATTTGTTTGTCAGCGGTCGTATATTGATGAGCGAGTTATATTCCAGTTCGTCTTTGTCCACATAATAATTGAAGCCCCACAGATTTTTTTGCTGAGAGCCGTCTGCCAGAAGTTCACCTTCCAAATCAGCGTGCCACTCCGCATCACACGCCAAAACTTTGCGTTCCAAATCGGCAACCAGCTTCACCATTAGTTCACCGAAATTTATGTGTGTACAGTTCCGGAAACTGTTTTTCGCCATGATTGCAGTAAGAATCATCGAAATTACCTCCTGTGGACGTTTGTGGGGGTGAAATTCTTTTGTAGCTAATTCACATCACCCAAATAAACAGGGGATATTACGTTTCCGCTTTTGTCAAAAACGGATTTTAATGCTTTGGGATAAATATTTTTGCTTTCGAATTTTTCTGCTTAATGAAGAGCATTTTACTTGATTCAATTATAATCGCCTTAACGCTATTTCGTATGGAAATCATCTGTCACCCCGCATAGCTTATTGGATAATGAACCGAAAGTGTGCAGGAACTTAAATCGGACTTGATGCCGCTAACAATCGCATTTGCATATTTCCACGATTCTTCCTCTGCGAGAAAGGGGTCAATCAGCGAATCAAACCAATCCGTAAATTCCCCCACCGATTCAATCGTTCCGCCATTTTCACCGTTTGCAAGGTCTCGCTTGATAACACGTTCTCTGCAAATATTCGGGTCTGTGTCTATCCAAACAGAAAAACTAGCGACGGCACGAAGCGTTTTTCTGCAAGCCCCACAACCCTCAACAATCAGTGGCTTGCGTGAATCGGCTGCAATAAATCCTACACGATTCTTCTTAATCCAGCCCGATGGCGTGTATGCGACATTTTCTCCGCATAACCAGGGCCGAATAATTCCGTTTAGCAACTCTGTATCCCAATGTATAGGGTCTGTGTGCCAAGCGACATCATCCGTAGAGACTATATCTGCACCTAAAACTTCGGCAAGTTTTACGGCGAATGACGTTTTGCCGGAGCCACCTTTGCCGTCAATTAGTACAAGCGGAGTGTGGCTACTTCGTAAAATTTTTTCCGCAAAAACGGACAGTTTTTCTTCATTCCATGGAGCAATTTCAAGAATGGGAAGCATTTTCACCCTCGGAGATTTGTATTTCTGTAACCCCCGACATAAGCAATCCAAACTTTGCCGGCTCGGCATTCGGGGGGAGAATGCCTGCTACTTCGCCCTCGCAGATGATTGCCACACGGTCGCAAACGCTACATAGCTCTGCAAGTTCGGACGAAGTCATAACGATGGTCATGCCCTCCCGGCTTAGTTCCAGTAGCAGGTCGAGGATGAGCTTCTTTGCGCCGATGTCAATGCCACGTGTGGGTTCGGAAACAAAGAGAATGATTGGCTTTTGCGTAAGCGCACGGGCAACGCAAACTTTTTGTTGGTTGCCGCCGGAAAGCCGCCCTGCGTGCTGTTTCGCCGAGGTGCATCTAATGTCCAGTTCTTTTATCATCTTCTGTGCGTGTTCACGCACGGCTTTTTTGTCCGGCATTTTGCACACGTTTAGAAATTCCGATTGTATGTGCATTGCCGTAAACATAATATTGTACTCAATTGATTTGCCAACGAGAAGTCCCACTTCTTTGCGGTCTTCGCTTACAAACGCCGCACCACAGCGCAACGCCCGTTCCGTATTGTTTGCGGGGATGGATTGCCCGCCTATGCTAATAGTGCCACGGGCTTCATACATTCCCATAATGCCGTTTGCGATACCTAGCTTGCCTTGGCCAGCCAGTCCGCCAATGCCGAAAATCTCACCTTTTCGCACATCAAAAGTCACGCCTTTAACACGTTCGTTTGGCATGGCAACGTGCAAATCTTTCACAGAAAGCATGATTTCGTCACCAAACTCACGAGCAACATCACTGGCACGTTCTATGCTCACTTTTCGACCTATCATAAGTTCCGCTATATCAAGGACACTGGTATCCGCTATGTTTTTTGTGGCAACCCATTCGCCGTCTCGCAAAACGGTAACTCGGTTTGCAACGGCGGTGATTTCATTTAAGCGGTGGCTGATAAAAACGATGGCGATACCCTGTGCGGCAATGGTGCGCATAGCGGCAAGCAGACTTTCCGCCTCGCTTTCTGTGAGGACGGCTGTAGGTTCGTCCAGCACCAGTAGCTTTAGCCCGGTTTTGTCAATCTCCCGGGCTATTTCCACAAACTGCATAAAGCCGATTGGCAGACCTGCCACCGGCGTAAATTCTTCGATGTTCATATCCAGCTTGTCCAGTGCGGCACGGGCATCTTTGTTCATTTGCTTGAAGTCCAGCGTTTTCATGCGTTTGCCAAAAAGCCCCGATGTTACGGCGTTAAACACATTATTTTTCTCAATTTCACGGTTTAGCTTAATATTTTCTGCAATGGTGAAGCCGGGGATAAGCATGAATTCCTGGTGAACCATGCCGATGCCCGCCGCCATTGCATCAAAGGGCGATTTCACTTCGATTTTTTCGCCGTCCAGGCGAACTTCGCCTTCGAAACCACCGGTAGAATGAATCACAGGCATACCAAACAAAATGTTCATGAGAGTTGATTTGCCTGCGCCGTTTTCCCCCAAAAGCGCATGAATCTCACCCGCACGGATGTCAAAACTTACATCCTTTAGCACACGATTTCCCGCATATGTTTTTGAAACGCCCTTAAATTCCAGCAACGCCATAAATTCCTCCAGATTTTTTCTATGTAAAACCTCGGGGGCGTTGCCCCCGAACCCCCACAAGGGGCGCGCCCCTTGACCCCAAAATTTGCAAGATATACAGCTTCGCAACGCAGGATATCATGCAATGTTAAAATCTTTTGAAAGGGGGTTTGGGGGAAGACTTTTCTTTAGAAAAGTTTTCCCCCAAGGTCTTTAGTACACGAGATATGGCATCAAGATTACATACATTGTGGAGAATGTGTCGGGGCCGATTTGGAGTTGTGAAAGTTGCGGATATAGGCGTTCGCCCAGCATTTCTTCGGCGTAGTCACCGAAAAGGCTTAGGAGAACCGCTGTATCTACATAGCCGATTTCTTGAGAAACACGACCGTTAAGCCACTCTATTGCGTACATAAAACCTACGGTTGTGTACGCCATGCTTCCGGGCAACGCCCAGTTTGACAGGCGACCTTGCATATCTGCGTCAATGATGGCTTCACGGGTGAGGTCTACGATTTCACCGATGGAGAAAAGGCCAGCGGCTTCTTCGCCCTCGGCGGCAAGTCCTAACGCCTGTGGGAAAGCGTGGAAAGGTGATGGACAGCAGGGTTGGATATAAATTGCGCCGTGGTAGAGAACTTGTTGCAACAGCGGAATTTGTTGACCGCAGTTTGTGGAGAAGAATGCTGTGTTTACGCCAAGTTCTTCAACCTGACGGCCTACGTCTTGAGAGATGAACAGCTGGCTTGCCGCCATGCCGCCTTCTTCCATTGGGTCGGGGGAGGGGAGGTCGTGGAAAGGAATTCCTGCTGCTTCTGCTGCTGCCGCCATATTGTCACGGCGTGCCGCAAGCATAGGGATTGCCATGTGACGTGGGAAAGAGTAGTGTGCAATTGCTTCCGCACCCATTGCGATAGCTTGCTCTACAAACAGTGCGCCAATATCAGGGTTGTTTACGTCAAGAGAAAGGTCTACACGGGCGTAAACGTCTCTTGGGTCTTCTGCCGCAGATGCAACTACGATGAAAATATCATCGCCACGGAGGTCACGAACTGCATCAATGGCGGCGTTGGTGTTAACAACGGCTTGGTTTATAACAATTGCGCCAACATCCAGGTTGGATGCGATTTCCATAAGAAGAGTTATCATCATTTCCGGCTCTGTTGCAAAATACACAGGCCATGTGCGGTGAATTACTCTGTCTGCGCCGAAGCGTGCTACAAGGGCTTCGCCACTGCGAAATTCTTCTTCGTTTTGGTCAACGGTGTTTGTTACCACTGCGATAATGCCGGGGAAAGGTGCATCGTCTGTTACGTCATAGGTTGTGGGGTCGGTTACGTTAACATCTGCCGGGTCATCTGCCGGGGCTTCCGCAATGTCTTGAGGTGCAGCAGGGGCAGGGGCAGGGTCGTTTGTGCAGGCCGCAAATGCAAACAGCACGCACAGTACAGCGATGAAACCAAGTGCTTTTTTCATGTTTGATTCTCTCCATTTCGATGGTTTTTTTGTACAACAGTGCGCAAGAAAAAGTCCACCCACTGTATGTATCTTACATAATTGTATACGTGTGGGTGGAAATAGTCAAGTTTGCCGCATCCTACTGGGAAATTTTGCGTTTGTAGGATGATTTAAGGGAAACCGTGCGGTTAAAAATTGGTCCATCATTTTCATCCGGGCAAAAATAGCCGTTTCGTAAAAACTGGAAGCGGTCGTCCGGTTTGGCGGTGGCAAGGTATGGCTCGGCAATTGCGCCGTTCATCTCGATAAGGGATGCGGGATTTTCCACCACGCCGTCTCCCCCCGGTGCATCCAGCACCAAAGTGTCATACAAATTGGCACGCACCGGAATGCCATGCTTTGCAGAAACCCAGTGAATTGTGCCTTTTACCTTGCGAGGCGGCTCCACTCCGGTGCCGCTTTTTGTTGCGGGGTCGTAGGTGGCACGCACCTCGGTAATGTTGCCGGCATCGTCCTTTACAACGGATGTGCAGGTGATAAAATACGCACCTTTTAGGCGCACTTCTTTGCCAGGTGCCAGACGGAAGAATTTTTTGGCAGGCTCTTCCATAAAATCTTCCTGCTCTATGAAAATTTCCCTGCCAAATGGCACTTCACGGCTACCCAAATCATTTTCGCCGTGCAATGCCAGTGTGAGAGTTTCTTCCGAATCTTCCGGATAGTTTTCGATTACGACTTTAAGCGGGTTTAGAACAACCATTACCACTTTTGAAACGGGTGCAAGATGCTCCCGCACGAAGTGTTCGAGATACTCGAACTCGTACTTCGACAAGGCTTTGCTAACCCCCGTTGCCCCAAGGAAATCACGGATTGCCGCAGGGGGATAACCTCGCCGCCGCATCCCCCGCAGGGTTACAAGGCGTGGGTCGTCCCAGCCGCAAATTTTGCCCTGCGCCACAAGCTCCTTAATGAAGCGTTTGCCCATCACCGAGTTTGAGAGGGAAATTTTTGCAAATTCGATTTGTCGTGGTATGTGCGGCACATCACAGTTTGCCACATACCAGTCGTAAATTGGGCGATGGTCTTCAAATTCCAGCGAGCAAAGGGAGTGCGTTACGCCCTCGAAAGCGTCCTCCAGTGGATGCGCAAAGTCGTACATAGGATAAATGCACCATTCGTCGCCGGTGTTGTGATGGTGAATCCGTGCAATGCGGTAAATTACCGGGTCACGCATATTCAAATTCTTCGAAGTCATGTCAATTTTCGCACGCAGAGTTTTTTCTCCATCGGCAAATTCGCCGTTTTTCATCTGCGCAAACAGTTTCATGTTTTCATCAATGGAACGGTTGCGGTAGGGGCTTTCTGTACCGGGCTTGTCCACGCCGCCAAAAGACGCACGAAGTTCGCCGGCACTCATGTCGCACACAAACGCCAGCCCTTTTTCGATTAATCTCACAGCGCAGTCATAAAATCGCCCAAAATAATCTGATGCAAAAAACATCCGGTCTTCCCAGTCGTATCCCAGCCAGCGAATATCGTCCTGGATTGCCGTAACAAACTCGCCCTCTTCCCGTGCCGGGTTGGTATCATCAAAGCGCAAATTGCATTTGCCGCCATAAATTTTTGCAAGCTCAAAATTAATGTAAACCGCTTTCGCATTGCCAATATGCAAATATCCGCTGGGCTCGGGCGGAAAACGTGTAACAAGTTCATTTGTGCGCCCCGCCAAATCTTCCTTAATCGCATTGTGGATAAATGCGCCGGTTTCCGTTAAAATATGTCTGTTCTCCATCAAAAAACCTCCAGTTCATGTTAACTCTACCGCAACGGCGGCAAAATTTCAAGCGGTGCGCAGAATGCACTGCACACCCAATTCCGTGGACACGTCTTCAAGCGTACCCGTTCTCTCACCCCACTGCCATATACGTCATTGCGGGCTGGGCGTACAATCCCCCCTGTCTGTCATTGCGGGCTTGACCCGCAATCCCCTCAACACAGTGGCACCTCATTCTTACCGACAAGCACCAACAAAATGCCGGAAAAAGTTTCGCCCCTACCTCGGGAAAATCTTTTCGGAGTCGGAGTATGCGCAAGGCACTATCCCCCGACTCCGAAAAGAATTTCCCGACGGGGCTTAGGCTGTTGCGCACCCCCCGCAGTAGCGCAGTAATCGTGCGCCTTGCCGGGGCTTTTGCGCAGATTAAAATGCGTGAGCGCACCGAAGTTTTCATTTTCATCTGGTTGGTGTCACTAACCGGATGAGTTTGGAGGAGAAAAAATGAAGCACATTAAAAACCGAGATATCGAAGAATTTTCAAAAGATGATACCCCAAGCATGAGAAAAGTGGTCGGGGAAATGGGCAAAGAAATCATGAAAGTTGCCGCTTTAGCCCTTGGTGGCGAAGGCGGGTACTATAAAAACACAACGCTGTCGGGCACGACCCCTAGTGGACTGCGTTGTGAATATGAGGGCGAGGTTATTGCCGGTGAGTTTCATGGCAAAGGCAAATGCACTTGGTCTAACGGGGATACGTACGATGGTTTTTGGGAAAAAAATTTCCTCCATGGCTACGGCAAATGCACTTGGTCTGATGGTAGTATGTATGATGGCTTTTTGAAAAACGGCAAGTATCATGGTGAGGGAAAAATGGAGTGGCCTAATGGAACTAAGTATGAGGGCTTTTGGGAAAACGGCAAGCATCATGGCAAGGGGAAAAAAGAGTACTCGGATGGAACTAAGTTTGAGGGCTTTTGGAAAAACGGCAAGCTTCATGGTGAGGGAAAAATGGAGTGGTCTGATGGACCTAAGTATGAGGGCTTTTGGGAAAATGGATGGTATCATGGCAAGGGGAAAAAAGAGTGGGCTGATGGGACTAAGTACGATGGCGATTGGGAAAATGGAGAGCATCATGGCAAGGGGAAAAAAGAGTGGTCTGATGGAAATAAGTATGATGGCTTTTGGAAAAACGGCAAATTTCATGGCTACGGCAAGTATACTTGGGCTAACAAGGATGTATACGAAGGCCACTTCGAAAACGGTAAATGCCATGGCAAGGGTAAGTGCATCTACGCAGATGGCACTGAACTGATTGGACGATGGGAACACGGCAAATTCATCGAGTGATTTTTTACAAAAATACAAATATAGGACAAAAAAGGAGAAATTCCCATGCTAACCATGTACAAAGAAACCGATTTGCAAGAATGCGCAAGAATCTACGAAGCGGCATTTACAACGCCGCCGCTTAATTACGACTTCCTCACAAAAGAAAAAGCCGAACGATATTTGCGAGATTTAACGCAAACACCCGGCTTTATAGGCTACACATTTTACAGCGGTGACGAAATTACGGCATTTGTCTTCGGCAAACTGGACAGCTATTTTCAAGGCATGATGTTCGAAGTTTCGGAACTTGCGGTGCTACCCGACCTACAACGGGCAGGAGTCGGCTCCGAAATCATGAGACTCCTTGAAATAAAACTAGCCGGGTACGGAGTAGTGGCTGTTAGCCTACACACCTCTCGCAATCTCCCGGCTTATAATTTCTACCTAAAAAACGGCTACGAAGAACTCACGGAAACCGTGACGTTACTAAAAACCTTGGGGGGAAACTTTTTCTAAAGAAAAAGTCTTCCCCCAAGCCCCTTTTCAAAAAGACTTTAATATTGGATGATAAACAGCTTTGCGAAGCCATTAATCACCCAATGTTTAAGTTTGCGGGGGTTCGGGGCGTTGCCCCTAGGTCTTAACTGGCTTTCGCCAACTTCATTGCCTCTTTCCAAGTATCACGCATTTCACGGAACATTCCCAAAACCTCGTTTATGATTTCCGGGTCCTTTTGCAAGTTGCCCTCAACCAAACGGCGGTGCATATAGTCGTAAAGTTGGTCCAGCGGTTTGGAAATTTCCTCGTATTTATGGTCCAGCGTAATTTGAAATTCACGCACAATATCTTCCGCACGCAAAATCAAATTGTTGGACTTTACCATATCGTTTTTTTCAATCGCAACAAGTGCCTGGTTCAAGAACTTGATACCGCCTTCGTACAGCATAAGCGTAAGTTCTTCTTTGCTTGCCGATTCAATCTGCTTTTGCAGCAGCTGCAGCTTCGGGTTTTGTGTTATCAATTGTACATACCCCTTTACAAGAGTTATCCTCGTGTGTTCACAAAAAGCCCAACCATTTCAAGCATACTTGCGTGTGCTTCCAAAATGCGCTCCGGCGGAATTTCGCGAAGGGCTTCGTTTGTATCAGAATCGTACACGGTAACGATTCGCCTGTTTGTTGGTTCGTGGAAACGTATGCCCAAGTGTCGCCTGTAAATAGCAACAGACGAATTTATTTCGTCCACTGCACGGCGCAATGAATCAACGGCCCCCTCTTCACGCTCCGCACGGTCTGCAGGGCGAGGTTCTGCAACAGGTCGGGGTGGGGGGGGAGCAACTGCAACCGGGGCTGCTTCCGCCTGTGGAGCCGACGAAAACTCGCCGCTACCCGGGGTTGGCGGCAGTGGTGCCACATAAGTGTTCCCGCTAATTCGATTAACATCCATATTAATCTTCCTCCTTGATAGAACTTCCATATATTTAGAAGCCTATGACTTTATATTAATTTTGCTTGAAGCCTCGTCTCCTGGCAGGGGATTGTACCCTGCATGAATGCGCTGGCCTTGTTTGATTTCCTTGTACGATGCCTGCGCTTCTTCACGAAAACTCTCCATAATTACCATATGCGCTTTGTCAAGTTCCGTGATTTGGTTGATGGTTTTGAGTATTGCCTTAAACTCGGCAGAATCCGCTTCACTCGGGTCAATTTGAAGCCGCAAGTCTGTAAGCTCATCAATCATAGACTCACGCTCGTCCATGAGAACAGAAAACGCTTCCGCTTCCTGTTCTGCCTCTTCTTTTTTCCCCGTAAGCGCAATACTGCGGGTCATTTTAAGAATTTTGTCGGCCACTTCCTGGGCCTGTTTCAGCGGCTCCACTATTGCATCGCAAACGCGAACAACGCATCCATTTGCGCATGAGATTGCGCCATTGCCGCTTCCATTCTTGCGAACATGGCAAAGAAGTGGTTTTCACGGCGGCCAAGCCATCTTTGCATGGTGTCAATACGGCGGTCGTAGTCACGAATTTGGCGGCTTATTGCGTTGTCAGAAGCGTTCATGCTGTTTGCATATCCGGCACGCTGTCTAAGCGGACCACGGTCATCTTGTGCAAATGTGTTAAGAATATCGTCCAGGCGGAAGCCTAATCCCACAACGTCAAAACGATTACCACGCTCCGACATTGTACCACCCGGGAAAGCATTGGAAACGGTGCTGGAATTAAGACCATGCGCATTGGTTGCTTGAACGGGGCTGCGTGAGAAAAGTGCTTCAACATCTTCGGGGCGACCCTCGAGTGCCGTACGAAGACGCTCCATTCCGCCGTTCGGGTCAATTTGCAACAAGCCAATCATCTGGTCACCGGGTGCGCCATCCCGACCTATTGTGGTTATTCCAATTTCATGTAGGGCAATAGACCTGCCGCCGCCTAAATCTATGGGTTCAAACATAGCTCGGCGCAATTGCTGGTGCAGGTTGCGCATATCGCTGTCACGGTGAAGTAGACCGATGCGTGCCTGTTCTTCCCAGCGTTCGATTTCACGTTCGCTCATTGCGGCACGTTGCTCGTCGGTAAGGGGCTCGAAAAGCGCACCTGTTGCACGACCTCCTGCACGGGGGCGAGCGGTGGTGTGCTGGGCATTAACATAACGCAAAAGCGTATTGTACGCATCAATAAATTCTTGAATCATTTCCACTGCGGCATCAATATTGCGCTCGTTGGTAATGGTGAAAACGCCGCCCGTGTAAATTCCATCGTCTCCCCTTGTTGCCGTTTGCACAGCATCGGAAATAGTGATGGCTAAACCACGGACACGGAAGTCGTTGCTTGCTTGCTCCATTCGTACTGCGCCCAGGGGGTTGCCGTGACCATAGTATACAATTGCGTTCTGCGCTTGGCGAACCAGGCGGTCGCCTGCGTAGTTTGCAAGTTCCAAATCTGAATCGAAGCCCAAAAATTCCATGTTTGTTGCAACAAAGTTTGCCTGCGCAACATCGCCCGTGGCGGCAAACCTGAATGCGCCTGAGCTGGCGTTAAACGTCATTTCCACGCCATTAATGGCATTTATGTCATCCATGATTTGCTGGTACGTTCTGCCTGCGGTTGCTATCTGATGTGTGGAGCCGTTAACGGTGATGGAAATTGGGGTTGTAGCTGTAGTTGTGTCCGCAAGTGCAGAGGGAGGTGTCGGCTGATATTGGTGAAGCGCAGGTAGAAAGTTTGATTCTGCAATAGCCATTTGGATTTGCATTTCCGCAGTTTGACCACCAAATATGGCGGATAACGCATCGCGTGCATTTTCGATATTTGCTTCTCGTGCATCAACTTCGGCAGGGGTGTAGTCTGTGGGGTCTAGTGACGTGAGAAGACCGAATGTTGGAAGTGATTCATTTGGATTTGTTGACCGCATGGTAAGAGCAGTGCCGTCTGCGTTTAGGGCAAATTCCATGCCCTGTGTATTCGCATTAAGCTGTGCGAGAAAATCGTCAAAGTCTGTAGCGGAATTTATTGTGATTTCCTCCGTACCCACTACGAAAGTAGCAGGACCGGTGAAATTAAAGTCATCGGGGTCGAAGCCTGAAGCAAGGGACATTGTTGCACCCGTGGTGTATGCACGGTTTTGTATAGAGAAGTTGTCGTAGCCTGCGCCAAACATAAACTCCAGCAAGGCGTTTGCGTTACCGTCACCCACAGAGATGCTGGAGCTGGCATCTGCGCCCGCCAAAGTAAAGCGACCGTTGGCAATGGTTAAAGTCATGCCGTCTGCGCTCAAGTAATCTGTGTTTACACGGGTAAGAAATTCGGTGAAAGTTTCGTTTTGGTCAACGGCGATATTGTGTCCGCCGATTGTAATGGAAGAAACGCCCGCGAGGTCGGGGAAATCTCCAATTCTTGCAGCGGGCAGAGCCGGGCGCAGAGTTGCGGCTGCACCGGTGACAGAGCCTAAATTTGCTGCACCTGGACGAATGTTTGCAAGTCCCATTGCGGAAAGCAGACCCAAATCGTCCGAGCCTGTGCTGATTGTGGCGTTTGCGCCTGTTCCCCTGGCTTCCATGATGAAGCGGTTGCGCATTGTATCAAAGCTCATCTCCACGTTTGCATTGGAACGGTTAACCCTGTCCATGAACTCGGAAATGGTGTCTGAGTCGTAGAAGCGGATGCTGGTGCCGTTTATAGATATATTGCGAGGCACTCCCACATCTGCGGCACCCGCATTACCCTGCCCAACAACAAAGAAATCCACACGTTGGTTTAGGTTTATTGTTCCATTTTCGTTAAGGCTAAGCGCACTACCAAGTGCCATATCGCCTTGGGCAACTTGGCGCACTTGTACGTCAAAAGAGCCTTGAAACGAATCGCTGTAATGGGCACGCACGGTAATCCCGTTTGTGTTGCCGCCGTTTGCACTTGCAACGGACGCACGGTTCAAGTCTCTCCATGTGCTTTCGTTGTTGATGGAGCCTTCGCCAATAAAGTTTGTGCGTTCCGAGCGGAACTCGTTCATTCGTGTCATGGAGCCACGGATGGTTTCCTGTCTCCATTGCAGTACTTGCCGTCTTCTGGTGAGCCTATCCATGCGCATACTTTCGGCACGCATTAACTGCTGCACCATGTTTTGTGTGTCCATGCCGGACGTAAGCCCTGTAAACCTAACGGGAGAATTCATTTTTTGCCCACCTTTAATTTTTAGTATGTGTTACAATGTCTCTAATCATTTATCGTCATTTTTCCGGGGAAAATTAATACAAAATTGTGAGGTTACACGAAATGAATGCGAAGTCTTTGAAGTGTTTAGAATTTCAAAAAATAACCGAGATGCTTAAACAGTATGCCGTTTCGCCGATTGCAAAGGAAAAAAGTGCCGCAATTACGCCCCTTGCCGACCTTGCGGATATAACACGTGCGCAAAAACAAACAAGCGAAGCCGCAAGTTTAATTTTGAAAAAAGGCAGTTTACCTCTTGGCGGAATAAAAGATATACGTGCGGCAATTGCCCGTGCATCGGCAGGGGGTATTCTTGCGGCGGAGGATTTTCTCGAGATTTCCGGCTGTTTATACGTTTTTGGAAAGTTGCAAAATTATGCAACAGATGCGGAATTTGTTTTTTTACAAAATTATTTTTCGTGTATAGCTGTTTGCGAGCCATTAGAACGAGAAATTACTCGATGCGTGAAAGATTCGGGAGAAATTTCCGATAATGCTTCGGCAAAACTTTCCGAAATCCGTAGGAGTATTCGCAAATCTCACGATAATATTCGTGACAAGCTGGACGGAATAATACGTTCGGCGCAGTACAAAACCATGTTGCAAGACGCAATTATCACCTTGCGGGGCGAGCGTTTTTGTGTGCCGGTTAAGGCAGAATTTGCCGGGTCGTTTCCCGGAATGATGCACGACCGAAGCAGTACGGGTGCTACGGTTTTTATCGAGCCGCTTGCCGTGGTGGAATTAAACAACAAAATTCGTGAGCTGCATTTGGATGAAAAGCGTGAGATTGAGAAAATTTTGCAAAAACTTAGCGGTCTTGTTTGGGAAAATGCGGAAGTGCTGGATGCGAATTTGGCAATTGCAACGGAGCTTGATTTTATTTTTGCCCGTGGCGAACTTTCTCTTCGTATGAAAGCCAGCGAGCCTGTGTTTAATCAGCGGGGATATGTAAATATTCGCAAGGGGCGGCATCCTCTTCTTGTGGGCGAGGTTGTTCCAACGGATATTGAATTGGGCGGCGAATTTTCGATGTTGCTTATTACAGGACCTAATACCGGCGGAAAAACCGTGACGCTTAAAACCGTGGGGCTTTTTACTTTGATGGGGCAAGCGGGGCTTCATATCCCTGCGATGGATAATTCGGAGCTTGCTGTCTTCGATGAGGTTTTTGCGGACATCGGTGACGAGCAAAGCATAGAGCAAAGCCTAAGCACATTTTCGTCCCATCTTACCAACATTGTGGCAATTCTCGAAAATCTTGCGCCAAACGCTCTTGTTCTGCTGGATGAGCTTGGCGCAGGTACCGACCCCACCGAGGGTGCGGCGTTGGCAATGGCATTGCTGTCATACTTGCACGCACGCAAAATTCGCACCGTTGTAACCACGCATTACAGCGAGTTGAAGCTGTACGCACTGTCTACAGATGGGGTTGAAAATGCGAGTTGCGAGTTTGATTTACAAACTTTGCGACCTACGTATCGGCTGTTGGTTGGCATTCCCGGTAAGTCTAACGCATTTGCCATTGCAAAACGGCTGGGGCTTCCGGATGAAATTATAAGCGATGCACGTGCGCTGCTTTCGCAAAAGGACATCCGTTTCGAGGACGTGATTACAGACCTCGAAGCCAGCAAAAAGCAAGTTCTTATAGAGCAAGAGCGTGCCGCCGTGTATGCCCGTGATGCAGAAAAACTTCGTGCAGATGCGGCAAAACTGGAAGAAAAACTGCGCACCCAAAAGGAAAAAATTCTGCAAAATGCCCAGGAAGATGCAATGGCACTTATACGTGATGCAAAAAAACAAGCGCAGGAAATTTTGGCGGAAATGCGTGAAATTTCAAAAAGCGGCGAACTTGAATCCGCACGAAAAAAAATGCGGGAGGGCTTTGGGGCAATGGAATCCGCCGCCGCACCCGCCATGCAAAAACCGGAGCGCAAGCCCCCGGAGAATCTGCGCCCCGGCGACCGTGTGTTTATCCATTCCCTAAACAGCAGCGGCACAATAACAAGCCCGCCCGATTCCAGCGGCGAAACGCAAATTCAGGCGGGCATCATGAAAATAAAGGTACACGTGTCCGACCTTTCTCTTGATGAAGAGGACGCATCTCAAAAAGCCGAGAAGTTCATAAAAAAGCGGCATTCCGGCGGCGGGTTAAAGTCTCTTGCGATACCGCATGAGCTGGATTTGCGTGGGCTTTTGCCGGAGGAAGCCGTTATCCAATCCGAACGGTATATAGATGAAGCGTTTCTCGGGAACTTGCCATCAGCCACGCTAATTCACGGCAAGGGTACGGGTGTTTTGCGCACCGCAATTCACAATATGCTAAAACGCCAGCCCAATGTAAAAGATTTTCGCCTGGGCAAGTTTGGCGAGGGGGAAGACGGCGTGACTATTGTCACGTTTAAGTAGCGCAATTTCATCTGGTTAGTGTGACCAACCACTTCGTTTTGAAAAATCCCATCGGAGGTACATATGCGTGAAATGTTTCTGTTTCTAAAAAACCTAAAAGGCAATGCAAAAGCGGCGGTTTTGTCTCAACCGCTGTGGGGTATTCCATTTAACCTGTTTATGCCATTTGCCACGCTGTATATGTACCACATGGGCGTGACGGATATTCAAATTGGGATAATGCTGGCTGTGGGGCGGTTTGCGCAGATGGTGCTGGCGTTTTTCAGCGGCATTATCACGGATAGATTTGGGCGGCGGATAACCTCCCTTTTTGGAGACATTGTAGCGTGGAGCATTCCTGCGCTAATTTGGACGTTTGCCCAGGATTTCCGCTGGTTTATGGTTGCGGCGATTGTTAACGCCTTTGTGCAAATCACCGGTGTGGCGTGGGAATGCCTGTGGGTAGACGAAGTGGGCGAGGACGGCAAGACCCTTACACAAATTTACAATTGGTTGCATATTTGCGGTGTGCTTGCGGTTTTCTTTGTGCCGGCGGCAGGCTTTTTTGTAGGGCGGTTCGAGCTTGTGCCGGTGGTGCGGGTTATATACTTTTTTGCCTTTATTTCGATGACGGCCAAGGCGGTTTTGCTGTATATTTTCTCCCGGGAGACAAAGCGTGGGCGTGAGCGCATTAAGGAGACGAAAAATACCCCGCTTTTGCAGCTTTTTACGGGGTATGCGGCGGTTACAACGCAAATTTTTAGAAGCGGAAAAATGTTGCGGGTGCTTGCCCTTGGCGCACTGCAAAACGTGGCGATTATGGTAACAACCACGTTTTTTGCGCTATACACTACGCAAAATCTTGGGCTTCCCGAAGCGTTTTTGGCGTATTTTCCAATTTTGCGTGCGGCGGTTATGCTGGTGTTTATCTTTGCTGTGCAAAATTTTTTAAGCCGCTTTAAGCCGCACAATATCATGGTTTGCGGGATTTTGGCATATGTAGCGGCGCACGTTATTTTGCTTGCTGCGCCGGCGGAAAATTTATTTTGGCTTTCGGGATACGTTTTTGTTGAAGCCTGCGCCGTTGCACTGTTTATGCCACGGTTAGGCGCAATCACCGCCAACGCCATAGACCCCAAAGAACGTGCGAGAATTAGGGGCTTGTTTAACGTGGTGATTCTCGCATTTGTAAGCCCGTTTGCCTACCTTGCGGGCGTTCTCTCCGATATGGACAGGCGACTGCCCTTTGTGCTAAACATCGCACTTTTTGTGGGGATTTTGGTGGTGATTTTTGCGGATGTGAAAAAGCGCGTTACAGCAGACTAATCCCCGCATTCTTGCACGCCGCAAGGGTTTCGTCATCCCATACGCTAACCTGCACCTCGCCAATATGCGCTTTCTGCAAAAGCAGCATAGACAGCCGAGACTGACCAATTCCGCCGCCTATGGTAAGCGGCAATTCATCTGCCAAAAGTTGACGATGAAACGGCAGTTTGCGGCGTTCGTTGCAGTTTGCAAGCGCAAGCTGGCGGTCTAAAGTAGCGGCATCCACACGAATGCCCATGGAGGAAATCTCTATGGCGTAGCCAAGCACGTTGCTGTGGAACAAAATGTCGCCGTTTAGGCTCCAGTCATCATAATCCGGGGCACGCCCGTCATGAGGTTCGCCGGATGAAATCACCCCGCCTATTTGCATCAAAAATACCGTACCAAACTCTTTCGCAACAGCGTTTTCACGCTCCTTTGCGGTTTTGGTCGGATACATATCGTAAAGCTCCTGCGTAGTGATAAACTTCACATCACGGCGCAAATCCGGCGTAAGCGACGGGTAAATTTTCGCAATTTCGTCCTGGGTGTCGCAAATTGCGCCAACTATTCCGCAAACCGTCTCCCGCAAAAAATCTTCCGTTCGCAATTCCTGATTTATGACTTTTTCCCAATCCCATTGGTCTACATAAATTGAGTGCAAATTGTCTGTTTCGTCATCACGGCGGATTGCGTTCATGTCGGTGTAAAGGCCGTTGCCCACGTGGAAGTCGTATTTGTGCAAGGCAAGGCGTTTCCATTTCGCCAGCGAATGCACAATTTGCACTGCCTGTCCGGTTTCCTTTACGTCAAATTCCACAGGGCGCATAACCCCGTCCAAGTCGTCATTCAACCCAGAGTGCGGCTCCACAAAAAGCGGTGCGCTAACCCTTTTTAGGCTAAGGGCATCCGCCAGCTTGTCCTCAAAAATCCGTTTCATTTTGCCAATCGCCGTTTGCGTTTCATACAGCGTTAACAGCGAACTATATCCATCCGGTACAAAAATTTTTTTCATATCCAAAACCCCTTTTAAGTTCTCGGTGGCATTGCCCCCTTTCAAAAAAACTTTAACATTGGATAATTAACAGCTCCGCAAAGCCGTTAATCACCCAATATTAAAGTCTTTTTGAAAGGGGGTTTGGGGGAAAACTTTTTCTTCAGAAAAAGTTTTCCCCCAAGGTTTTTTTATTTCGCTGGTTTTGCAGAAACGTCTATCTGCATACCGCCGATGTTTTCACGCATTTTTGTGTCGGCTTTGCGGAATTCTGCGTTAAGGTAATCGAAGTAGCCGATATTGCCGCTACGCAATGCTTCGGATAGGGCAAGGGGTACTTCCGCTTCTGCGGCTACAACTTTCGCACGCATTTCCTGTACACGGGCACGCATTTCCTGCTCTTCTGCAACGGCCAGGGCACGGCGTTCTTCCGCTTTTGCCTCTGCTATTTTTTTGTCGGCTTCGGCTTGCTCGATTTGCAAAGACGCACCGATATTTCGGCCAACGTCTACGTCGGCGATATCAATTGAAAGAATCTCGTACGCCGTTCCCGCATCAAGTCCTTTTGCCAAAACGGTTTTCGAAATTTTGTCCGGGTTCTCCAGTACTTCACGGTGAGTTGCGGCAGAGCCAACCGTGGTGACAATACCCTCGCCAACACGTGCGATAATGGTTGCTTCACCTGCACCACCCACAAGACGCTGGATATTGGTGCGCACCGTAACACGTGCTACAGCTTTAATTTCTATGCCATTGATTGCCATTGCGGAAATCATGGGCGTTTCAATAACTTTGGGGTTAACGCTCATGCGCACGGCTTCGAAAACATCACGACCTGCAAGGTCGATTGCGGCGGCACGTTCAAATGGCAGTTCAAGATTTGCCCGGTGTGCGGCAATGAGTGCATTAACCACAGCGTCCACCCGTCCGCCAGCCAAATGGTGGGCTTCCAGCTGTGAAATGGGTATGGGAATGTTAGCCTTGGTTAGCTTGATAAGCGGCAGAACAATGCGTGAGGGCGTAACTCGCCTAAGACGCATACCCACAAGCGAAAATATTCCGACTTTTGCCCCACTACTCCAGGCCGAAATCCACAGCCCCAGCGGCACAAAGCGGAAAAATACCATCAAAAATACGAGAATGACAACGCCCATGATAACCACATACGGGCCGGGGGTGAAAAATACAAGATAATCCATACAGGCCTCCTACTTTAACTTTGATACTTGCTGTTCTACCCACGCAACATCTTCCTTGGACATTCCTGCCACCGTTCGTGTAAGCAGTGTGTCCAATCCAAAGACTTCGATTCCTCGTTTTTCGTTTTCAAGCTGCATTGTGCGTAAGTCGAAATACGATGTTTTCTGCATTAACGCCAGTTCGGCATGAGTTGCCATAAAAAATCCTCCTATTTTTCAAGTGCCTTTTCCAAAATTTTTATTTCTCTATCCATGATTTTGATTGCACCCTCGAATGTTCCGGCTTCAAGTTGCTCTTCTTTCATGGATTTAAGCCGTTCGAGTTTTTCCTTTTGTTCGGTGATGCCCGGCAATCTGCACACCTCCTTAGCGTTACTAATTCGAATTTACTTCGGAAACAATCACTTTGTTTGCCTGGGTTTCGATGACTTTGATTTTTGCTCCTCGCTCAATCATTGCGCTTTCAGAGCAAACCTCTACACGCACGCCGTTGAAATCGCCATCGCCGTAAGGGCGAAGCGTGGTGACAGCCTTGCCTTCTTTGCCCACAAGGCCGCTTAAATCAATTTCCGGCAGGTCTTCGCCTAAATTTTCCGAAAGCACAATTTTGCCGTGAAACTGCTTGCGCCGTATAAACGTAAACAGCATAAAAATCATCGTTGCCAACACCACAACGGTTATGCCAACGAAAAACCAATAGCCTTGAATCACCGCCAAAACAGCAGACGCAACCAAGGCCAAAATGCCGACTATGCCGCTGATAAAGCCATCAAAACCAGGCATAATAAGCTCCAGCACAATGGCAAGTATGCCAATCACAAGCAGTAATATTGCTAATTCCAGCATGGGAAACCTCCTTTCAAGTTCTTGGGCGTGTTCCCACTTCTGACAATGCACGGATTTTGAGGCGATTTTTCGCCAATCAAGGAGGATTTTGCGCCGCGTCCTGGAGGGACGCAAGCAAAATCTCGACGCAGAGTGGCGGA
>Ga0209755_10002044_pt1 | contig 28798 bp, 22 predicted proteins | sample TergutCo191P1_FD_187301 | JGI IMG/M metagenome (GOLD analysis project Ga0209755, IMG submission 187301) | Cornitermes sp. P1 segment gut microbial communities from Petit-Saut dam, French Guiana - Co191P1 (SPAdes) (version 2) | ecosystem: Host-associated > Arthropoda: Insects > Digestive system...
CTACAGGCGGCGGTGTTATTTGTGCTGATGGTTGTGCATCGGGGCTGTTTAAGTACACCGTTCGTGTATTGCCGTCCCATTCGACATTTAGCCCAAGTGCATCGGCAATTCCTCGAACGGGCAAAAAAGTACGGTCGTTTGCGGTAAACGGCTGCATATCATCCGCAAAATTTTGCCTAACTCCGTCCACTACCACGGTTACGCCGTATGTTGCGTCCAGTGTGCGGGTTGTTGCGGCAAATACGCTTGCCGTGCCTAAAAGTAAAACCGTTGCCAAAACACCAACAAGCACACCCTGCATTCGTTGTTTCATTTCGAATCTCTCCTCTGTCGCTTTTTGTACAAGCGTTTTTGAAACTATAGCAGAAAATATTCGCATTGTAAACACAATATATATGCGCATAACAAATATATATTTGCCCTCGCAAGTAAACTACACTTGCAATGGGTGATATCATATGGATGGATTTAAGCCGATAAAAAACGAGAAAGTAGTCACTAGCATACGACTTGATAAGGAAATGCTGGACACGATTGACCTCATCGCAAGCGAAACAGACATAAGCCGCAACGAAATGATAATTCAGTGCATTGATTATGCGTTGAAAAATTCCAAAAGCGCACACAGCGAACACCGATGACACGTTTACAAGCGTGCGCATTCTCACGAAGCCGGGTTCCGTTTCCCGGCGTAAAAAAGTGCGCCCGGCGCACAGCGAACACCGGGGACACGTTTGCAAGCGTGAGCATTCTCACGAAGCCGGGTTCGGTTTCCCGGCGTAAAAAAAGGGGCTGTTGCAAATTTTGCAACAGCCCCTTTTATGTTTTGCAAAAAAAATACATCTTCGAGACGCAACTATTGCTCTGCGGTTGCGGTTTGTTCCGCATCCTCCGTCACACTTTCGATTTTGGAAATGGAGACTTCGTAGGCGGTTTTTTCAAGCACTGTATCTTCGTCCAGCTTTTTTTGGTACAGGCGGCTTTGCTTTCTGCCCCATAGGCGAATGCGGTCGCCAACTTGCAATTTGCCCGCAAAACGGGCGTTGCGCCCCCATGCTATGCAGGGTATGTAGTCAGACTTGTTGTAGGAGCGGTTTACGGCTATTAGCAAATCTGAAATTTCACGACCAAATGGCGTTGTACGGTAAATTGCAGGCTTGCACAAAAAGCCATCCAGGTAAACGTCGTTTGGACATTCCTTGGGTAGCGATTCCAAAAGTTCTACATCACGGGCAAAAACAGTAAGCACAAGTTTGTTTTTGCGCTCGCTTTCCACATAGTTATTGTACGAGCGGATTTGACCCGCAACTGCAACAGCTTGACCGGGTTTCATTTTTTCTTTGTCCACAATACGCTCGCTCACCGTTACAGGCAAAATATCGTCTTGGCCGCTTAGTCGTGCAATTTCTACGTTAAAACGCCAAAAGCCTTCGCCATAAATTTCGTGGCTAAACGTGAATTCCGAAATAATAGAACCGGCGATGTTAATAAAATTATTTGTGTTTTCCACAGCTTCCCACCCTCTCTTTGGTACCTGAACCTTATCTCAGGCGTATTATAGCATATTCAGCCTATGCGTGTTTTAGAACCGACCATGCCGCCGCCGCACCCAGTACCGCCATCGAATTTTCACACGTTCCTGCCCTTGCGGGGAATTCTTGCGGTTCACGTGCTACGCCATCTGCGCCGATAAATCCACGTTGTATGCAAACTTGCACCCCATCGTTTGTAACGGAGGATGCGGTTATGCACGCACGGCTGTTAAAGCCATAAGTAATCAGTTTTGCACTGCTGTTGCCAAGTAGCGGAAATATGCCTTTATCGTCCGCATTTACAACCAAAAAATCGTCGCCGGTAAGTTGCGGCGCAACCGCCGAAACCACAGGCGACGCATCTGAAGCAACCAGCACGTTAATTTTGGGCGAAACCTGCGGGTTAGCCGTGATATGGCAACAGCTTGCCTCACCGCTACTCATCTGCATAAATGCCTGCGCTATTTCTGCGCCGCTTTCGCCAATAATTCCAACTGCGTTCATATGCGCACTCCCCCTGAAAATTTAGTTTCCCTGCTAAATTAATCTGTATATGTATGTTAAGCAAACCCACGTAAAATATGCGTCAAATTTTTGGAAAAAGGAGCAAAAAAAATGGACGGCTTGCCCACCAAAAAGAATTTGCTAACGGCAAAACAAAATTTGAGCCTGGCGGAAAAAGGTCACGATTTACTGGAACTTAAACTGGGCGCACTTATTGCGCAAAAAAGGCGGATAGAAAATTCCGCAAACGAACTGCGGGAAATTTTGCGTGGGCTTACGGCAGAGTTTGAGCGTGCTAAGGTTATGGCGGAGTTTCCCTTGCCACCGCCGGCAGAAGAAACTGCCGCTCTACCATACAAGTTAAACGAAAGCTGCATACAGATTGACGAGGCGTACGCATTGCGAGAAAAAATTTTTACCCTCGAAAAAGAGCTTGCGGAAATTGAAGAAAAGCTGGGGCATCTCGAAAGTCGCATAAAGCGCATAAAAAAACGCACCTCTGCGCTACGCAATATAGTAATCCCCGCCCATATCGCCCGCATAAAATTTATATCCGAACGGCTGGAGGAACACGAGCGAGACGAGTTGATAAGGATTAGATGCGCCAGGCGCACAGCGAATACCGAGGGAGTATGACCTGCGCCCGGCATTTTCTCGAAGCCGGAGTGGTCTATTGAAGACAGGCTCTGAAATAAAATAAACCCGGAATACCGGTCCTATATTTTGACACCTAGCCCGAAAGCTAGGGGGGTGTCCGCAACAAGGTTTCCGCAGTCCCCACGGGCGGAGGCTTTACGTCTGCCTTGCAATTAAGACTCCCGTTTCACGTCTGTAGGTTCAAAATAATAGGTTGTCGAGCATCCCAGGCTCTGTGAAGATATTATAATCTGTAACCGTGCAAATATGCAAGCTAAAAAATACAAAATTTGCGAAATTTCGGATTTTATTGAGTTTTTGACGGGTCTTAGAACACAGGTTCTTATTGCCGCCCGCAAGTATGCGGCTACTGGCAAAGCCCAAAGTTTTACATTATGTAGTAGACAACAACAACCGGCTACGAGAGAACGAACAAGCAAACGTAAAGTGTCCCCGGTATCCGCTGTGCGCCGGGCGCACTGGGGGAGGATGGGGGAATCTCTTTCGAGATTCCCCCGTGTTTAGAATGAAGCTCTATCAATCTTCGAAGTATGCAAGGAAAGTGATGCTGCCGTCCCAATCAATTGTGTAGGACGTGTTGGGCAAAATATGGTCGAAAAACGTAATTGGTACATAGGTGTTGTTTTCGCCCACAAAGCGGTTGAAAATTAGTTGCGGTGCGGCTTCCAGCGACCTGCGCTGGGTGCCGTGAATAACGTACTCGTTGTCACCCGGGGTAAGCATTACAATGTTTGAACCACCTCGGGTTATCATCACAAAGTCGTTGCCGTCGTATTCCGGCTGTACCCAGTGAACACGGAAGCCTAACCTACGTGCAGTGGTTGCAATTGGTATCATTTTTAGCCCATAGGGACCGTTGTGGCGGTACTCACGTTCGGTTAAAACAAGGGTGCGGATATTTGCCAAGGTGAGTGTAAGTGTGTCCGGCGTGTTTACTCGGGTCGAGAGGGCAAAACCATCGAAGAGGATTACCAGCCGCTCGCTTGTGAGATAAAACGCATCAGGCACCTCGGAGTTTAGTGCGGCGTAGTATCTCTCGGGGTTACTGCGTATTTTTTCTGTAAGAATCCGCTCGGCAAGTGGCTTTATTTCCATGCCTACGGCTTCGTTCATTGTTAGAATTTCGCCCGTGTGTGCGCAAAAATTTACGCTACGCACCAAGGTGTGGGGAAGTGTTGTTGCAACGTCTGCAAAAATTACAACTGAAATCACGTCTTCGGTGGGGTGGTAGCCGCCGATGCCAAATGTAACTGCACGGGCACGAAGCCTGCGTGCTTCGGATACAAGTGACGTAACCACTTCGTCATCTATGTGGCGGTTGATGTATTCAGAGCCGACAAAAGTTGAGCATATATAAGGAACGGTTCCTCGGATATCAAGTCCAACCTGGCGGCGTGTGAGAATACGTTCACCCAGCATGGTGTAACGCCATGCAAGCGTGGCGGACGGCGCATCATACCCATCGGTGTAATCTGCAACTGTTACAGAGGGAACAAGCATAAACACAAGCATCAACAATAACATAATCGCTTTTCGCATGGGCATCACCGCCTTTCGCACAGGTTTGACTACATTTAATCATTCTGGACTCAAAAATACAATTACAAACACATTACAATTACATTTCAATGTGGTAATATAAGCAAGACAAGAATTTTCAAAACGAACTGGTTGGTCTCACTAACCGGTTCACTTTGAAAATTTTGCGAGTTCCAATAAAAATTTTACGACAGGATGTGAGCAAATGGACACAAGTGCATTAAAAAACAGCGAACACGCAAGAAGATTTGCAAGCGGCGATGTAATCCTAAGCGAAGGCGAAAAGGCAAGCAGTGAAATGTACATGGTTTTGGAAGGCCGTGTTGATATGTACAAAAGTTTCAAAACGCCCGAGGAGCGCAAAATCCGTGACTTGAGTGTGGGAAAATTCTTTGGCGAGGCAAACCTGTTTTTGCAGGCAGAAAGTGACGAAACAGCAGTTGCCGCCGAGGATGTTATCGTGTACGCCGTAGACCGTTCTTCTGTGTTTTCATTTTTCCAAACCCAGCCGCAACTTACAGGGCTTTTTGTGAAAAATCTTTGCGTGGAACTTTCCGAAGCAAAAAAACACGTACCCGAAAAAGAAGCGGCCGGCTCTGCCGTAAAAGCCGAAGCCATGGAAGATACAGGGGAGCTTTTCCCTGCCGGGCATAAAATTTACACCATTAAAAAAGCTGATGTTGCAGACGGACTTGTGTACAAAAAGACCTTTAAGTGTCCCGTTTGCGAAAATTCTTTCCAGGCGGATGCAGTGCGTGCGTCACGGCTAAAAAATCCGGCACAGGACAAAGATTTCCGCCGCCATTACACAGACATTGATACCGTGTACTACGAAATGGTAACGTGCCCAACCTGCTGGTTCACCAATTTTGAAACGGCGTACGGCAAGCCCGTTATCGCCCGCTTCAAGGAGAACCGTGGCAAAATGGAGGAATTTAGAGCCCAAGTGCCGCTAGACCTTAGCGATGACCGCACTATAAACGACATCTTTACGGGATATTTCCTTGCGCTAAAAAGTGCCGCCTACTTCTACAAAGACCCGGAGATGTACATTGCAAAGGCGTGGTTGCGTATCAAGTGGCTTTACAATGATGTGCAAGACGCAGAAATGGAACTTATGGCGGCAAAACAAGCCCATACCGCCTACATGAAAGCATTTGAAAACACAGATGCAAGCGGCGAAGCAATTCAGCAAATGTGTGTGCTAATGGGGGAACTTAGCCTAATCGTAAAAGATGTACCCAATGCGAAAATCTTCTTTGTAAAAGCCCGCAGTTTCCGTGGCGGAAGCAGACTTATGGTTTCCCAAGCCGAAGACGGCATAGAAATAATCCGCAAAGTTGAATCGGGGCAGATGCAGTTATAATGGCTCCTCTATATTCTAAACAAGCGTTGTTACTGGAAATTGCTTTGCGTTTTGTACCCGATGACGTGGCAACAGAAGAGGACATCTTGGATATAGCCACTGCGGACGATGAATTTGCTCGCAGTGAGTTTTTGCGTGATGAAGACATAAACTGGAAGTAAAACCTGTGTTCTAAAACTTTAATAGGAGGAAAATCCATGCAAAATTTTCAAATTCAAACCCCCACAAACCTTGTGTTTGGCAAGGGGACACAACATCAAATTGGTGGGCTTGTTAAGCCGCTGGCAAAAAAAGTGCTTCTGCACTATGGCGGAGGTACGGTTAAAAAAATCGGTCTTTATGACGACACGAAAAAATCCCTAATTGCCGCAGGTGTTGACTTTGTGGAACTTGGCGGCGTAGTGCCAAACCCGAGACTATCCCTTGTACACGAGGGCATAGAACTGTGCAAGCGTGAGGGCGTTGACTTCGTTCTTGCGATAGGCGGCGGCAGTGCAATCGACTCCGCAAAAGCCATTGCCGTTGGCGTTTGCCACGATGGTGACGTTTGGGACATCTTCGATGATAAGGCGCAAATTACCGCCGCACTTCCTGTTGCGGTAATTCTCACCATTCCCGCCGCAGGCAGCGAAATGTCACCAAATTCCGTAATCACAAATGAAGCCGCAGGCCGCAAATACGGCATGGGCAGTGATTTAATTCGCCCTGCAATCGCCATTGTTAATCCCGAATATTTTTTGAATTTGCCGCCGGAACAACTGGGCTACGGCGTGGCAGACATTATCTCACATATTTTCGAGCGGTATTTCACAAACACAACCAACTGCGATGTCACAGACGGGCTTTGCGAAAGCGTTCTCAAATCCGTGATGAAAAACGCACTTATCGCTGCGGGGAAGCCGCAAGACTACGACGTTTGGGCAGAAATTGGTCTGGGCGGGATTATTGCGCACAATAACTGGCTGGGCATAGGTCGTGACCAGTGCTGGGCGTGCCACGGCATGGAACATGAGCTATCTGCATACAACGACGTTGCCCACGGTGCGGGATTGGCGGTTTTAACTCCTGCGTGGATGAAGTATGTGTGGCGCAGCAACGAGAATATGTTTGTGCAATTTGCAGTGAAAGTGATGGGCGTAGACGGAAGTTTCCGTGATACGGAGTCCATTGTACTTGAGGGAATTTCCCGCTTGCAGGATTTTTACAGAAAGCTGGGGCTTGCCCAAACCTTGTCGGAGCTAAACATTCACGAAGACGCATACGAGGACATGGCGAAAAAAGCCACCGGTGCATTCTTCGGCGAAGAACACGGCATAGGCGGGCTAAAACGCCTGATGTGGCAGGATGTAGTAGAAATCTTCAAAATCGCAAAATAGTGCGGGTGCGCCCGGCGCACAGCGGAAACCGGGGGCACGTGTGTGAACGAGAGCATTCTCTCGAAGCCGGATTCCGTTTCCATGCAAACGACAAAACAAGGAGATATCCAGCCAAAGAGCAACTAACGAACACGCCATCGGTTTTATCAACAGTTATGCAAGGAACGTTAAAAAAAAGGCGGCTCGAAATTTTGAGCCGCCTTAAATTTTGTAAAGAGGGATTATGCCCATGGAGTAACTGAGCCCGGACTCCTACATCACAATCTCCACCCGCCGTTCAATCACATCCCACGGGACGCTATCCAAGAAGCGTTTTATGTATGCGGCTTTGTCTGTGGCGTAGTCTAGGAAATATGCGTGTTCGTACATATCAAGCACAAGAATCGGATATGATGTAGCTATGTTGCCCTCGTCGTGCAAGTCCAGCAAAATATTGCGAAAGGTTGCGGTGCGCTGTTCGTATACCAAAATGCACCAGCCCCGTGCGGCGGTGGCACAGGCGGTAAAATCTTGCCGCCAGGCGTCAAACCCGCCGAAGTATTTTTGCGTAAGTTGTAAAAATTTATCCTCGGGCGGCACGCTATTGTTGCCCAGGTTTTGAAAATACAACTCGTGCAAAATTATGCCGCTTACCGAATATGTTTCGGTTTTTTTCCATCCTCGGTAATAGCCGCCCGAGGCGTTTGCGGTGGCAATTTTTGCGTCTGCCGCCAGGGTTTTGTCCGTCAAATTTGTCATCGTCACGTATCCGTTGTATGCTTGTGTCAAGCAATGACCGCAAAAAAATTTACGGTTTCGTTTGGGTGTGAAAAGAGCGATTGCCGTGGTGTGCAACCGCTCTTTTCATTATTGTGTGTGCTTGCTTTTTGTGTTGGCTAAAAACGGAGCGATTTTTGCATACTCATCTGCGAAGTTGAAAATGACTTCGATGTGGGTAGCCGAGTAGACTTTCACCTCATGGATAAATTCCTCTACCATTTTTCGAGTGAGTTCTTGTGCGCCTGCCTGTTTGCAGAATCTTTCCACAAAAACATTTTCCTGCCCTGTTTCCATTTCAATGGTGCGGAGTTTTTCTTGTAATGCGGGGATTTTTTTATTATGCCTTTGAATCTGCGTATCAAGTTTTTCGTTTTCGTTTTGAAAAGCCGCACCAGTTATTTCACCAAGCTGAAATTTCTCCCAAAGACTTAGTTTTGCCGTTTTCGTCTTTTCCGCAAGCCGTTCAAGATTTTCGATTTCCCGTTGTATCGCGTTTATCTGCGGAGTAAGTTGCCCTGTGTGGTCGTTCAGTATTTCACGGGCTTTTTCTGCAAGGGAAATTTGTTGCTTTAGCGCGTCAAACACGGCGGCGACAACTTCTTTTTCCCGCAATTTCTCGTTGGGAGTGCAGGAAAATCCGTCTTTGAATCTACTGCTGTCGCAATTGTAAACAACTTCGTATTTTCTGTGCATTGCCTTCATTGCGGTGTCGCAGTGGGCGCATTTCAATTTTCGTGAAAGAATCAACTTACTTTCGGCTTTCTTTTTTGAAAGCGAAGCGCGTCTTGGAATATTCGCGGCGGTGAATTGTTCCTCGGTGATAATTGCGGGAAGTGCGCCGGGTACGATAATCCAGTCCTCTTGCGGGACAACACGTACTTGTGCAGAGCCAACATCCGCAACTTTTCGCTTGCCGCAAATCATTTTGCCTGTGTAGCGTTCGTCGTGAATAATTTTAGAAATCATGCAATCTCGCCAAATTAGTTTGTTGCGCTCCGCCCAACGATGCCGATGGTAGCCAATTTGACGTTTGCGCTCCATTGGCGTGGGAATTTCTTCATCGTTCAAAATTCTTGAAATTTGTGTCAATTTAGAACCGCTAATAGCGAGTTCAAAAATGCGTTTTATGACGGGTGTGGTTTCTTCGTCAAGGATAAACTTTCGGTGGTCGGCGGGGTCGTATATGTAGCCGTAAAATGCCATACCACCGGGAGATTTTCCGCTTTGAGCAACGGCTTTTTTTGCCGAACGCACTTTTTCGGATAAATCTCGGCTGTACATTTCGTGAACTAAGTTACGAAAGGCTATGTTGATGCTGTCATTACCGTCCACTATATTTGCGGTATCAAAGCAATCGGTTAGGCTGATGAAGCGAATCCCCCATTCGGGAAATTTTTGTTCCAAGAAATCGCCGACTTCAATGTAGTTTCTACCCCACCGAGAAAGGTCTTTCACGACGATACATTGAACTTCGCCGCGTTGCACCATCTTGATAAGGCGTTGCACTCCCGGTCTGGAAAAATTTGTTCCTGTGTACCCATCATCAATCACTTCAATTACATTGCAATCAATGAAGTCCGGCATTTTCAGGACAAATTCATCAAGAAATCCGCGTTGGTTCGAGATTGAATTGCTTTCGTACTTGTCGAACCCGTCAATGTCTATGTCCTCCGCAGATATGCGAAGATATTTGGCTATTGTGTACATTGCTTCACCTCCGCAAACTCATCTCGAAATTTGAACGTGATGGCCACATTGTCATAATTGCTTACGTCCACACGTTCAACCAGCATTTGTGCCATTTCAGATGTTAATTCCTTTGCGTCCATAAATTGCGAAATGGCTGTTATCCACTTATTTGCGGGTGTTGTTTTTTGCGTGTATGCCGATTTTTCACGCCTTGATGCGTCAATCCGCTGTGCTTGTTTTTTGATGTCTGCATCATATTTTTCGATTGCAAATTTGTATTCCGAAGCGGTTAGCAATTTTGCGGAATAGTTTTCAAAAACGGATTGACGAAATGACGCAATTCGTTTAATTTCACGCTCGGATTCTTCAATTTCCAAGTCGAAATGCGAAAGGCGGCTTGCGTGAGAGTGTTCGCAGTTCAATTTTGAAATGGCAGCCGTAATATCGGCGCACATTTGCATTTGAATATGGATTGCGTCATACACGGCGTTGTACAAATCCTGTTGCCGAAGTTGCTTGCGGGAGCACGCTTTCAATTCTTCATGTGTGCGGCAACAATACAGCCACTCGCAATACTTGCCGCCGCCTGTAACTGACTTTCTTCGTACTAACAATTTCCTGCAATCCCCGCAGTATACAAGCCCCTTTAGACGCAATTCGGGGCTTTTTATATGTGCGTAATTACCTCGGATTGACTTCGCCCGAACCGACCTTTGCGCAGTCAGAGCTTGCACTTCGTCGAAAATTTCTTGCGATATAATAGGTTCGTGTGTATTTTTCACCGTGACCCATTCGTGCGGTTTCGTGCGGCGGTCTATGCCTTCGCAAATGGAAACACGACGTTTGCCCTGTACCATATGCCCAAGGCACACGGGATTTCGCAATATCTCGTGAATTGTACGGGGCATCCATACACAAGATTTATAGCGTTCGCATTTTACAATGCCTTTCGTCAAGCGATAATGATTTGGTGCGAGTATTCCTGCATCGTTCAGTTTACGGCATATTTGTGCGTTTCCGCTTCCTTCCGATTTCCACTTGAAAATTTGCCGAACAATCGGAGCGGTTTCGGGGTCTACAACGATTGCATTTTTGCCGGATTTCAAATAACCGTATGCGGCATAACTTCCGATGAATGCGCCGTTTTTTTGCTTTGTGCTGAACGCCGCACTTGTTTTTCGGCTGATGTCTTTGGCGTAAATATCGTTGACGAGATTTTTCAAATTTGCCGTGAGTTGGCCGCCTGCTGTGATGTTTTGACTGTCGTAGCTGTCGCCCGGTGCTATTAGCCGAACGCCCAACAGCGGAAATGTTTTTTCAAGCAACTCGCCTGTTTCAATGTAATTTCTGCCAATTCGGCTAAGGTCTTTAACGATAATGCAGTTGATTCTTCCCGCCCTGCACTCGTTTAGGAGTTCATTCCATGCAGGGCGTGAAAAATCAACGCCTGTTTCGCCATTATCAACGAACACATTTTTTAGTTCAAATTCGGGTCGGATAGCTATATACCGCTCCAATAATGCACGTTGATTATGAATGGAATCGCCGTCTTTTTTTCCACTATCCAAAACGGAAAGCCGAAGATATAACGCCGTATTGTATCGAATTTCACGGGCGGTGGGCGTTTTCGGAGCTTGTCCGTACTTCCTACTTGTTCTTGCCATTTACGCCACCCCCTTTTTGGGGCAAAGACGCGAAAATTCATTGTGATAGCGAAATGTCACAGAAATTCGCCCACCCTCGTAAACGGAAACACGCTCGATTAGTTCGGCCACGGTTTTGCGTTCAAGGACTTTGCCGTAATCGCAAAAACGCCCAATCCAATCGTGATTGGCTGATTCATCTTCCGCAGATTTTTTAATTTCGGCTTCAAGCAGTGATATTGCGTCCTCTGCTTCGGCGATTTTTACGTCGTAGGTTTTTTTGAAATTTACGAAGTCGTCCTTGCTCAAAACGCCTTCACTTAAACTTTCATGCAGTGAAAGCCGAAAGCCGTTATATTTAGCGATTTCCTCCCGCTTGGCTTCAAGCCGTGCCGCCAGTTTGCGAACGCCCGCCTGCTGATACGCCATTGTGTCAATACTCGCAAGCGTTTTTTCAATATCAAGCACCGCAGAAGTGTGCAGGCGAAGTGCGTCAAGCACGGCATTTTCGCAATCCGCCGCCGATATTGTATGTGTCGAGCAAAGACCTTTGTCGGCTCGATGCTTGGAGCATACATAGTACGCTTTTGAGGGGTACGTTTTACGCACCATTGCGCTGTTACAATCGGCACACAAAATAATTCCCGATAGCGGAAACACGTTTTTGCCTCGTACTACGGCACGGGTATCTTGCTTTAGAAGTTCTTGCACGGTATTGAAAATATTTTCGCTGATAATCGGTTCGTGTGCGTTTTCTGTGCGAACCCATTGCTCTTTTGGCATTTCAACGCATTTTCGCACCTTGTAATTGGGCTTGGAGCGTTTGCCCTGCTCTAAAACGCCTGTATACACGGCGTTCGTAAGAATCCGCTTCACCGAAACCGCTTGCCATTTTGCCGTGGCGTTCACCTTGAACGTGGAATTGTAGCGCAGTCCAAGGAATCGCTTGTATTCCATCGGCGAAAGTATGCCTTTTTGGTTCAGTTTGTCGGCAATGCCGTGTGAGGATATTCCTTCAAGTTTCCACTTGAAAATATCACGTACAACGTCGGCGGCAAAATCGTCGGGAACGAGTTTGTTTTTGTTTTCCTCGTCCTTCGCATAACCGTAGACGGCAAACGCGCCCACAAAGTCGCCTTTTCTGCGCTTAACGTCAAGATGTGAACGTACCTTGACACTCATATCGGCGCAATAGGTATCGTTCACAATATTTTTGAACGGAACAATAATGTTGTCCGTATAGCTATTAGCTTTCGCGCTGTCGTAATTGTCGGTAACGGCGATAAAACGAACGTCGGAACGCGGGAACATCACTTGAATGTACTTGCCCGATTCAATGTAATTTCTTCCGAAGCGCGAAAAATCCTTGACGATAACGCAATTTACAATTCCCTCGCGAATATCGTCAATCATTTCCATGAACGCCGGGCGGTTGAAATCCACGCCCGACCGTCCATCGTCAATTCGGATTTTATGAATTTGAATGTCCGAGTACGACTTTAGAAAGTCCAAAATCAACGTCCGTTGATTGGCGATGCTATCAGATTCTTCCTTGTCGCCGTCCTCTTTCGAGATACGCAAATAAATATCTGCGTTGTACATTTTTTCCTGCATAATGAAAACCTCCGCTTAAAATTTCACGAAAAGCCGTAAATTGGGAGGGGGAAATTGGTCTATTTAAGCATACCGCTCCCGTTTCAATTTGCAATGTTGTTAAATTGTTCGTAAGTAGTCCTCCATTCGCTCGTCAAGTGAAATGTGAGTGTCGGCAAATCCAACTTTAACAGCAATTTTGCCGCTTTTGAAAATATAGGGGTTGCCGTTCATTTGATTTAGCACACTTTCCATTCGTTGATGCTTCGGTAAATTTATGTCAACCGTTACGTTGCTTGCATCCACAAGAGAATTAGGGTCAACGGACTGTATATCCATTTCATGTATTTTGTTCATATTCGCCAACACCTCATTTCGGCAGGTATTTAATTTTATGGTCGCGTTACTCGTCCTATTACGACAAAATTTCCGTCTTTGTCCTAAAAACTCCGCGGCTTGTTGCAACTTGGAACAAGCCGCGTAATCCAAGTTAAAGGTAGTATTCACGCGGTTTTACAGAGCGCAGGAATGTATCAATTTGCGCGAGTATGCTTGTTACGCTGCAAAGCGGAAGTGCGTCAAGCATGGAGATTCTGAATTTTCCACGGTTGTTTACGCGGCTGTCTAATATGGCAACAACTCCTGTGTCCGTCATGGAGCGGAGCAATCTCCCAAAACCTTGCTTCAATTTAATAAGCATTTCGGGAATGATTACCGCGTTCAAATAACTGTTGAAATCGGGGTAGCGTGACCGTTCGTATTCGTTGATGGCGTTTGGCTGTTGGAACGGCAGCTTGGCGATGATGAGCATACTCAGTAGGTCGCCGGGAATATCAATCCCCTGCCAAAGACTGCCCGATGCCAATAAAACGCCGTTTTTGCTTTCCTTGAATTGTTCAATCGCGGTTGATGTGCTGCGTTCCAGTTTGAACAACGGAAACGGTATCCCGCGTTTTTCCAGTTCGCTGTGAACGATGTCCATAACGTAGTAGCTTGTGAACAAAACCGCCGTATGCCCGTGTGCCACGCGGATTAACTTCTCAATTTCATTGGTTAGCGCGGCGATATATTTTTTGCTTGATTGCTTCGGAAACGGCATATTTTCGGGAATGTACAGCAGGCAATTTTTCTCGTAGTCATACGGCGACGCATGAGTTGTTTCATTTATATGTTTCATGCGAGAAAGCCCAAGCGATTGCTTCAAAACGCCGAAGTCGCCGTTTACCGACAACGTGCCGGATGTGAGCATGGACGGAACGCCGCGCTTCCAAAGGTCGTTGTGCAATATTTCGCTTAGATTGGTCGGAAGTGAACACAGGGCGGTGTTGCCCTGCTTGTCGCTCTCGAACCACCGAATATTTGCGACACTGCTTGTCATTGGCGTTACGAGTTTGATTAGGCGTTCCAACTCGCCAAGTAGGGCAAACCGCCGTTCTTCGGCAAGTTTGCATTTCGGCAGATATGTTTTTGTTAAGACGTAATGCAATTCGCCTGCGATATTTCGTATGCGAGTTAGAAGCCTGTCGCAATCCGCACCCGCGTTGGTTTTTGCAAATACGCGCTTGTTCTGCCCGAACAATTTTTCCGCAAGCCGATGGGCGATGTTGCGAGTGTCGCGCCAATCGTCTGTGCCTTCCGAATTACGCGGCTCGAAGTTTAGGTCGAATATCGAACGTGCGATTTTCGGTATGGTTTCGCCGCCGAACGTCGCGCCGTAAATGGAGCGGCTTGCCTGCAAAACTTCGTGGGCTTCATCGAAAATAACGGCTTGATACGGCGGCAAAACGGATTTTCCTGTTTCGGCGCGGAGCTTTGCGTCGGCTATCAGCAAGTTGTGGTTGCAGATAATTATGTCGGCTTCGTTTTTTCGCATGGCTTCGCGGTAGGTTTTGAATCGACACTCGTTGGCGTTGGGGCAATTTCGTTTGCATTTCGACGGAACACAGATTTTTTTCTTGACGTGCGGGGTTAGTTCGCCAATATCCGCAAGGTCGAGTTTTCGTCCGTCGCAAGCAATTTCCCGCAACGCCGCCGCAATTTTGGGCTTTTTTTCGTAGGGTATATGCGCCCGCAAATTTCGTTCGCACACATAATGGGATTTTCCTTTTGCAAGCACGGCTACAAGCGGTTTTCGTATAACGCCTGCTTCTTGAAGAATCCGTGAAATTTCGGGGATTACTTCGCGTTCGATAGCGCGTTGCAACGCGATGGATGCTGTGCTTACAACAACGGGCATACGTTTCCACTCGACGTAACTCATTTGCGGGAAAGCCGACGCGCCGTGAAATTCGTTGCAACGACTGCGCTTGACGAGAATCGCCGGAATAATATAGGAAAGAGTTTTTCCGCTACCAACCGCCGCTTCCGCAAGAAGTGTTCCGCGTGTCGTGATGGTGTCTAATAATTTTTCCGCGAGTTCGATTTGTCCGTCGCGAGTGATGTAGCCGTGTCGCGGCAGAATTTCTCGGAAAATTTCGTGCATGATTTTACGTACTTTTTCCACGCGCATGGGCGTTTCGCCGTCAATTTCGATTCGCCCACGCCCTGCTACATATGAAGATTTTAGTTTACGGAGAATATCCGCTTTGTCTGCGTCGGTGTGTTGAAGTGGCTTTCGCCTACGGTCGATGAGCGCGGGTCTGCCGCCGTGGATGCTGTGGGCGTGGTAGTCATAGCGATTTCGGTGGACTTCGATTTCCGTTACCGCACACTCGAACGCTTGGAATATGAATCCGTCCATTTTTGCGAACGCTTCCGAGTGGTCGAACGTCATTTCTTGGAGCAGGCTTTCGGTCGATTGGTAAATTCGCGTCGGCATTTTTGCCTCCCCATTATTCGACGGCTCTATGGTGCGGTATCACCGTAGCGATACCGCAAGAACAACCGTCGAACGGTTGAAAATAATTTTGGAAGTTTTACACCTTTTCGATTGCGCCTTCAGCCTCTCTCAGCTTTCACACGCAACCTGCGCTCGTTCTGCATCGCGCACCCCGTTTCTAGCAAGCATTGGGGAGGTCATTCCGGCGCGTCGCCTTTCCTCGGCAGCCCTCGCACGTATGCGGAAACCGGAGGTGTTTGGCTCTTGCTCGGTGGCCGTCCTCGCCGGACGACGCGCCTGTGACTTGGTGTGTGGGTGTTTATGACGAGCGGAAAGCCCGTATTTGTGGTGAAGCGAAAAGCCGTATTTCATGGCTTTACATCTACTAGCCGTGGGAAAGGCGATTAGTTAATCCTTCATTAGAAAAATTTTTAAGTTTTTTCTAATTCGTTCCAAAGTTTGAGAAACAGCAGCTTTGCTTATTTGCTTTCCCCTCGCATATTCAGCGGGAGTTAGTCCGCCAAAAATAATTGCTTCCGCAAGGTCGCGCTGTGCCGTAGGCAATTTTGACAACGCCGTTTCAAAATCAATATTGAACTCGGCATCGTCCAAGCCACCCCGCCCACCGTTAATCCAAGCGTTGTTTGGGTCAACAGCGTCGTATGCAACAGGCGTTCCGGGTGCGTATTTATGGTCGGAGCGTGTGTGTTTGCGCTCGTCCAGCCACACGCGATAATCGCCGCCCTTGCCTTTCTCGCTTTCTTCGCCGAATTGGACGCGGAAAATATCCGCTTCGCTCATGCCTGCGGCAAGCCATTCTTCGCGTTCCTGCTCGAAATGCACCAAAACCTGTTGACGCGACAGTTTCTTAAAATTCGGGTTAATCATGTTCTTTCCTCCCTTCGATTTTTTGAAATGAGTTCAAAATCGAACGAAAGGAGGGGAACGACATTGCACTTGCATAAATTTGAAACACATAAAAAATCACCCCATTCACAGCGCATCCTTGTGAAGTGGGGTGGTTTCTCGGTACGAAAAAAGACCGCAGGAAAGTATTGTAGGTATCTCGCTATGGTTGAAACCTACACCACTTCACCTTTACGGTCTTTGGCATCTGCCTAAATCCACGCTGTACACACGCGGCAAAGGAATCCATGCCCTTAAACACAATAAAGTGAATTAGTGATTGCATTTATCGCAAACACTAAGAATATTTAGTTTTCAGAGAGAAACGTGTTCTCTGTTATGAAATCTTTATCTACACATCCTTTCTGCTTTTTTTGTAAATCTCAAATTTAGAAAAAAAAAGACCATGACAGCCGCCATAAACAGCGGATAACATGGTCTTAGTAAGGCTGTCGAGATTGTGCTTACGCCATACGCCTGCGAATAATGGCGCACACCACGCTTCCGAAAACCGAAAACATAGAAAGCGCAATAATCAGTGCAACGTATATATTTATCGAAAAGCCGACTACGGCACAAATTAGCAACATCATTGTGCTGACAGATACACATTTCTTTTTTAATCTATACTTGTGTTCACCTTCGCATCGTTTGTTCGCATCATCAATTGGCGCAAAAACTAAAATACCAAGCCATGCAAGTACAGCAAATGCAATGGTTATGAAAATAGCGGATTGAAGTCCCGACACAAAAGATGAAAGTAGCATCGCACAGATAAGAAGTGTGGCAAATGTTAAAATGCACTTATTGTGCGAACCTGCATGATAGCCTCCTGTGAAACGTCTGAGGAGTGCGAATGTTGAAATAAAAATTACTCCTTCCGGCACACGACCGAACGCAAACGAGATAACAAGGCAAATTGCAACATTAAACAGCACTGCCAATATTGCTTCTACGGCATACGCATAAATATCTGCATCTTCCTCGGAGCTTTCGCCGTGTTGTACAAAAACAGCCGCTATTCGATTTGCCAAACTATGAATCATTTGTCAATCGCCTCGTTATCGTATAGCTGATAAAGCTAATGCGCTATCAAGTGGTGGATATTATGCCCTACAAGCCACCTTGCAAGCAAAGTAATATCTGAAATGGTAACTTCGCCGTCACCGTCTATGTCGGCGGCGAGCAAGCAAATGGTTACATCATGCCCGACGATATGCCTTGCAATTAGCGTTGCATCGGCGGAGGTTATGCGCCCGTCCATTCCTGCGTCGCCTACACGGAAATTAGATGGATTAGGGATTGGTGTCCATCTTGCGTGGAGTGTGACATTCGCGCTAACTCTGTCGAAGTCGCGGCGGCGGGTGGTTTCGTCTGCTATGTCCTCGAACCATCCCGTGAATCTGTAACCGGGTTTTGACATCCCCGTTGCGCGGGGAAGAATATCAAGCGCACCGCCTGATGCGAACATTATTGCGGGTGGCGTTGTGGTGAAAAATCCGTCGCCGGGGTCGAATGTCACGATGAATGTCTCGGAGCATTGGTAGGGAATTACCGTTACCATTGCTCTATCTGAGTATACCGACGAATCCACGCCTTCCGCGCCTATTCGCACATAAAATTCATGTGTTCCCGGCGCAAGGTCTGATGGGATTGCTAAACTTGCGCCGGTGGTTATTCTTATGGGAGTTGACACCATGAACCACTCAAACGTAAGTGCGGCGGGAGTTGAGAATATTGCTTCCACATACAAAGTTTCGGTGATTGCGCCTTGTATCACAGTAGTGAACGGCGCAGGTTGGGTGATTATTGTGACAACCGGTAAATAGCAATAGCAGTCAGCTTTTTGAATGGAGCGAGTTTCTTCGTGATTACAATTATCTCTTTTGCATACTCTAAATTCTATGCCGTATTCCTTGCAAGTGGCAGGATTTCTAACTGTCCAATTGGCGGAAAAATCGTGCGGGGTGCAGTTATCGCAACACGCACCGGAATCTTCGCAATGTTTACAATCGAACACGGGGGGGTTGCAATATTTGCAACCCCCACTGGCATTTCCGCAATAATCGCAGTTTGCGACAGTTATTCTTTCACCGCGAAAAACGATATTGTTAATGGAAGTGTTGCCCTCCGACGCGCTAAGAATGCCGCCGCCAAGCCGAACCCTGCCGTCGATATACAGTTTAATTTGCACAACGGGTTGATTTGCCAGTGCTTCGGGCAATTGGAAATTTCGGAAGGTTTCGCCAAGGACTCTATCGCGTGGATAGTCTGTGCGCACACTTACTAAAGGCCACGAACCGTCACCGTAACTTATCCATTCGCTGCTTGTGCCGATTCTATACGCAAAGCCAAAACCGCCCGGCCCTTGTCCGCTGGATGCCTGCCTTGCGGAGAAGTTGATATTTTCCCATCCCTCGGTGGACAGGGTGATTACCCAACCTGCGGAATTTGCAACGTTGCGAGGTGGTCTGTACGGGTCTCCGGCATGAAATATCCAGTCAGCCTCGCTGTAGCTTCCGCTGCCTGTTGCGGCACGATTAGGCACATTTAGTGCAAGTCTTGCAGACATATTTGCGGCACGACCAAGAATAGCCCTTGCTCCGTCCACATAGTAGAACGCAAGGCAAGTATCTTCAAGTATCATTCCATCTGCGCCGCGTGTAGCCGGCCAAAAATTATCGGGACGAGGTTCGACAAGAGTGCCATAGTTCCATTCTAAGAACACCTCGTTTGCGATTCTGCTTCGGGGTATTGCGCGGTCAAATACGAAAACATACGGCTCCGGTTCGGTTGACAGCGTAATTGTTGCCGTGGCGGTTATTCTGCCGTTTTTGGTTTCCGTTGCAGGGGTCAAATTCAAATCGCCATGCCATTCAATTTCGGGGCGCGGATAGAAATACGGAGGAACAATCGTTTGCATATGCGCCGTAATATCCGCAAGAGTTGTTTGATTTGACGTGCGTAGCGTACTTACCCTATGACCCACAAGCAACAAAACATCGCTCCACATACGCAGGAAGGGGATTGTTCTGTTTACAGAAAAATCGGCGTACTCCGTGCCGGCAGTCAAGCGCATAACACCTGTTATTGTGCCGTTTGCATGAGGGGTTGCGTCTGTTCGGATGAAGTCCTCGTACCACGAAATTTCAACTCCTGTGCCGCGCAAGACACGCTCCACTGCATTGTAAAAATCCGCCGCTGTTGTTGCGTTTGTAACGTTAAGATTGTCTATTGCCGCTCGTATGAAGCGATAATATGCGGCTATTGGGTGGGTAAAGTTTCGCCTCATAGTTATAACGCGAAATTCATCGCCTTGCGTCAGTCGTATTCGCGCAACTACTTCTCCTGTTGATGTTAGTGTTGCGGGTCTGAACTCGAAATAAGGATTCCACGGGTTTATATTCCACTCGGCGGTTATTGATGTGCCTTCAATTATGGCTTCAACTACTGCCATAATATCGTCTGGCGTTGTTGCATTTGATACGGGCAAATGAATCAAAGTTGAATTTACTGCGTCGGCGTAAACCTCAAATACCGATGCTGCATTAAATACGCCGATGCTTCCTTCAAGAATAATCCCGAAAGGGTTTACAACACCCGGGGGAAGTGTTCCCAGCCAGGCAAAATTGTTGCCAAACCCAATTTCGGGATTGAAATCGCCCCATTGATTCGTGTGGCAAAGTTGCCAGCTAATAGGAAGCCTATCATGCGCCGAGGGCGGATTTGTTGTGATGGTTGCATATTGCGGCAACAGTGCGAGAGCTTCCTGTAAATTTGCCGCCGGGGGTATGCTGAATACATTCGGTGGAGATAGTGTCGCCAATTCGACCGGCGTATTAAAAATTTGAACAGGTTCATTTGCCACTGTAGGCAATGATGCAAGAAGCATAGAAGCGATAACGATTAGCGCGTAAAGCCTTTTCGTAGAAATTTTTTTCATATCATCACCATCCGGATTATTATTTTGCGAAGCCGTTAAGTCAAGCCAAAAAGGCGGAAGAAAACTTCCGCCTTTTTGAATTACTTTGCCGCAAATCATTCATAGCGGCAAACTTTATCGAGAAGTGCCTGTAATAGTTACATGGTTAAGACCAATGTTGCCATTTCGATTAACAATTGTGCCATCATAGACAATCCGAAGGTATATGGCATTTTGGTTAGCTATACTTGCAGGAAGCAAGATATTGTTAAACGCCATTGACTGTGCCCAACTAAAATCAGCGTAAGTGTCGGTTCTAAATGCTGCTGAAGGTGCTTGTCGGTTTGTTGTTGTACTTCCGGGTACAGTAATGCGGGTAAACGGCCCTGTCGGACTTGTTGAATACGCAAGCGTCCAAATGTTTGGGCCTGAACCCGTGGCCACCATTCTTGCTGTGAGCCTTATGTTTTCGTATCCCGTTGTCCTAATTCTAATTTGATATGCAGTTGCATTGTTGATGCCATAAGTTCTGATTGGCTTCCATCCCGATGCAGCAGTGTTGCCTTGGGTTAGGGATTGATGTGCGATGTTTACAGGAGTACGACCAGCTCTTCCTAGGACTATTTGCCTATTATTATCCCATGCAGACAAATTTGATTGTGCCATAAACAAACCTGATGTCATGGGCATAACCGCAGGTGGAGCAAGTGCAGGGGTGCTATTGGGTTGCCACAATGACGCAAGCAGAACTTCGTTGGTTGTCTCCCAAACCCAAGTATCTGCCAACCGATTACCGTCAAATTGTGACATCAATTGCATCGAGGTTAGAGAGTATGCGCCCCGCGGATTGCTTGCGGTTCCTACGTTTCCGAGCCTCACGTTACGCCATCTACCTGTAAAGAAGTTATTTGCTTGAATTGTTGGCAAAGACGCAGTTGTCCCAATAAAACGAAAATTTCTGCCTAAGGTCAGTTCACTCAACGCAAATGTCCCAGCAAAAAGGCCGTTCATATTGGTTACTCTGCTAGTATTCCAGCCCGACAAGTTTAGGCTGTTCAAATTACTAGCGTTATTAAACATCGCATTCATGTTGGTCACATTGCTGGTATTCCATGTCGAAATATTCAAGTTTGTTAGGCGGCTTGCATTTGAAAACATGGAACTCATATTAGTCACATTTCCAGTGTTCCATCCTGCCATATTAAGAACAGAGAGTCCCGTTGCATTTGAAAACATTCCCGACATAGTTGTTACATTACGAGTATCCCAACTTGATAGGTCTAAGATGGTTAGACTGGGTGACCAGTTAAACGTCGAAGACATATTTGTTACGTTGCTGGTGTCGAGATTCTGGAGTCCCCAAATGTAATAAAGATTTGGGAAATTGGAGAACATTGATGCAAGAGATGTTCCTGCGTTAATTGAACCAGCAAAGATAATTCTTTCGATACGGGCTCGATATTGCCACCAAGGATTTGTATTTGCGATAGTACCTTCATCAACCACAAGTACGTTGCAGTTGAACATTCTCCAAGGTGCGCCCCCTGTGCCTATCGTTCCATCGCCAATTAGTGGACAGCCACACATCATTGCGTGAGGACATATTCCCGCAGAAAATGCTTCTATCATCAGTTCATCCCAGTCAACCTCATTCAAGTTAATAACTGGTCTTTCTGCCCTAACAGCTTGTTCCTGCTCATTTTCCTTGGATTCCGCTTCATCCATTTCTTCATCTTCTTCATCCGAAGTTTCGCCAAGCCATTCTTCGTCAGGTGTTTCCGGATAGACTTCCTCCGTTTCGGGGTCATCTACATCGGGCGTTTTCGGGTAGACTTCCTCCGTTTCGGGGTCATCTACATCGGGCGTTTCCGGATAGTTTGTTCCTGTTTCGGAATCTTCTGCATCAGGTGCTTTCGGATAAGATTCATCAATTTCCAATTCCGTACTTGGGTAATAAAGCTCGTAACCATTTTCACCCAATTCGGAGGCGTACATTGCATAATCATCAACAGCGATTACGTCATGCGTATCAAAATACACGTTGCTACCAGCATATACAATGCGGCTAAACCCTAATACCATTGCCAACATAAAAGCAAAGAATCGTTTAGAATTTTTCATCAGAAATCCCTCCATTCAATTTTTGTGAGTTCACGCAATTTGCTCGATACATACCAACAAACGCTGGCGAGTGTGGTTCATAAAACCTTGATGATAAGTGCAGGCAATCTTCCACTTTGAATGATGGAAGATTGCCCTTTATCGATTTAAGAGGAAGCACTTATATCCTCAGTTGTTGGTTCATATTCTGGAATTTCCAGTTGCATAGGTGGTAGACCAAGGTCGTAACCTGTGTCCTCCGCACTAACTTCATACCCTAGCTCTTCGTTCATCATTTCCAATCGAAGGGCCATAACGCTTTCGGCATCGCAGTAAAGCGTTGCGTACATATTTGCCATAAACCTAAGCGGGTTTGTGTTGTTGGGCGTGTTGCCTGTGATTGTGGTATTTGGGGCGACACTGAGAAATGCCGAATTTCCAGCGTTTACATAAATCCCGCCGCCGTTGATTGCCGCAAGATTATTTGATATACTTCCGCCAGTCATAAGCAGACCAAGCCCGTGAGCAACTGCGCCGTTTACCCAAACGCCTCCGCCCTCATTGTCAGCCATATTATTTGAAATCGTGCCGCCACTCATATTCATGCGACCGTTGGAAAATATCTCAACGCCCCCACCCCATCGTGCGCGGTTGTTACGGATTGTGCCACCCATCATGTTAAATGTAGCGCGAGCAGCAGGGCTTGCACCTTGGAGATTGACTGCGCCACCAAAATTTGCCCGACAGTTTTCAATCACACTGCCATCAAGCATTGTCAGTGTGCCGCCCGCTCTTACGGACACACCTCCCGACATCGTGTTTGCAGCACCTCCACACAACGTGACATTTCTTCCCAGTATCAATTGACCGTCAACAAGGAAGTGACGCTGGTTTAAGCGCGTTTGCGTAATGGTTCTTACCGAAGCGTCATTGCCTGTAATGAAGATGCTTCGACCGAATGGTATTGTAATAGCATCTCCGGCAAAAGTATTCGGTGCTGCAAAATTTGCAGACAGCCTTATGTGTGTTGTTTGCATGGCAGGTGCTGTTTGAATTGCCGTTCGCAACGCATCCCAGTTGTTTACTGTTGTTGTTGTGTGAATCAATTGCCTTAATGCACCATAAGCACACAAGCGACCATTTGCAATGGTCATACCATTCAATGATGGCACCCATTCAGCACCATCTAAGATGGCCTGTCTGATTTGCTGTACTGTTGCGTCGGGGCGAACACTCATCAACAGCGCGGCTACGCCTGCAACGTGTGGTGCTGCGGCTGACGTGCCGTTATAAAACCCATATGAATTATTGGGTGCAGTTGTCCGAATATCTCTGGCAACACCATTAATTAGACCGCCGCCCGGTGCAAACAAATGAACACTATTCGGACCAAAACAAGATTGCTGTGACCCCCAATTAGACCGATTATCATTCATATCTGAGGCAGCAACGATAAGCACATTTTGCAACCCCGGAAATTGTGGGGCTGAATCCCTGTTAATGTTGCTATTGCCTGCCGAATTAACAAACAACCCCGTATACGATTGTACGGCATGGTTGAGAGCGGGATGTGACCCGGGTGTCCAATACCAAGAGTCCCAACAAAAGATATTTGACTGAAAACTTCGTGTGAGAATTGGGATTAATTCGTTTCGCGCTTCATTTATAGCGGTAATTGAGGCCGCATGATTGAAAACATGGTCCGGGTCAAAACTTGATGATGCAGACATCGACACCATTCGCACATTCCAAGATATGCCTGCCACCCCTATCCCATTGTTACCTCTCGCGCCAATAATCCCAGCCTGACGGGTACCAGTATGCGTATCCGTGGTGATACTCCCACACGAAAGGGCTCTTACTCGTCCTATTAGCTCCGGATGGTTTGCATCAATTCCGTGTCCTACTATCCCAACAGAAATTTCAGCCGTAGGGGTATTTCCTATAAACGCCCATGCTTGTGGGAGTCCTATTCTTCTCACCGCCCATTGGTAGTCAACATTGCCGGGAGGCAAATGGAAATAGGGGTCATTGGGATTCGGAATATAAGAAAGCGGAACCTCAAAGAAATTAGGCTCTGCCACTACAACATATTCACGTTGTTGCAGTTGGCGTGCCGACCTCAAAACATTTTCCCGGCAGTTTTGGTCTAACCGTACAAGCAAAATCCGCCTGAACTCATCAAAATTGACCAATGTATTGTATTCTCCTGCAGCGCGGGCATCGAGATATTCCACCTCAATCGCCATTGTTTGTGCCCGACTAACCGAAAAGTATCCTTCTTCGATTAAAGCAAGATGTTGTTCTGCCGCCCAAAGCCGTTGGGCATAGGAGCTTTCACTTTCCCCGAGCCACAGCAAATCTTCAACATACAAAGCCCCGACATCGCTAAAATCGATGGCTGTAAAATCTCTGCTACCTGCACGGCTTGTGGTTCGTGATGTAACCCTGTCCAATACAACGATAACTGAATTGTCCTCAAAAGCATCTGCAAGTGTTGCGGGGGAAACGAACTCCACGCATGGCTCTAAATAGAAGAAAGGGCGTTCTTCTATAAATTCATACATGGAACGTAGAACAGTAGGCTCTAACATTGTCGCAAAATCCGATTGAATTGAATCGCTTGGTGTTGCGCCAACAACAGTGACCGTACTCAGCACCATACACACAATCAAAAGTGCTGTCACAGTCAGGCGCGGCGAAAACAGCTTGAATTTGTTTTTTGCATTTTTCACAACAAGTCACCTCTTTTCTGAATTTTTGCTTCAGTCCAAACCGACAATGCCGAAAAATTAAGATTTCTTCGACAATGCTTGCACTCTTTTTGCAAAATCTTTTGGTTCTTCCGGATGGTGAATTACTCCTCAGCTTTTAGCGTTTACCTCGCGTTTCGCTACCCTTACAATAAGGTCAGCTGACAGCCTTACAACCTTTTGGGTTATGTTGATTTGTTCTGTCGTATTCCTCCTTTCCACCAAAAATTTTATCAATCTTGGCATACTCCAGACTTCCAACTTAAGCAGAAAACACCGAAAGTGAAACAATAAAAGCAGAGTGAAACATAAAGATATCCAAGACACGAAACAACAACATAACAATAAAAATTCTTCTACTTCTCGTCAATTGCTTCGAGCCGTTTCGCCAAATCAATTGGCACTTTGGGTTGGTGAATCATTGTCCAACTTGTGGCGTTTACATCGCTTTTCGCTACCTTGATAACAAGGTTAGCTGACATTTTGACAGCTTTTTGTGTCAAGCTAATTTTCTCTATATTTTTCATGTCATTTTCCTCCTTTCCTCTAAAAATTTATCAATCTTGGCATACGCCAAACTTCCAAAAACAGATAACGCAGAAAGAGAAACAATAAATCCAAAATCGGAATGAAACATAAGTGTATCTATAATGCAAAACAACCACAAAACAACAGTAAAAATTCTCCCTTTTGTTTTGGCAGATGCTCTAACCTCATCACTTAGAGGTTTATTTTTGTGACATATTGGAGCAAGTATAAAAATCCCAATAAGAGATATACTAACGATAAGCAGTGTGTAGAAATCCCCCGTATCAAAAATCGTATGCACGTAAAGAAATGAAAGAGCGAAAAATAATATGACGTTAAATGTTAAAATACATTTGAAATGACTATCAGCATGATGTCCGCCGGTATATCTTCTAAGTAAAACAAAAAGCAAAGTAAACAGCATACCTTCCATCGGCTTACTAAATGCAACGGAAACAGCCAGTGCCAGAAAGAAATTAATTCCAGTAGAAATTATCGCTTCGCAAGCATACGCAAAAATATCTGAGTTTTTTTCAGAACATTCCCCACGCGCAACGAAAAAAGATGCCACTCGACCTGCCAAGCTGTGAATCATAAGACTTCACCCCTTGCCAAGAGAATAGCACCCGAAAATATGTAAAATCAATACGTGATTCGTGAACGTGCCTTTTTTGGCGCGAACGGAAACAAAAATCATCAAGTTGGTATATATATCCACATTTTGAAATAATTTTCGTCATACTCGTAATCCATATTGCCGCCCAATTCATCGCAAGTTTGCCTCATGCTTTTTAATCCAATTCCATGCCGCAGGCGGTCTTGCTTTTTTGTTTCCAAGACTCCATTTTTAATTTCGGGTTTTTCATCAAGAACATTTCTCATCCTAAACATGAAAGTTGTGGTATTTGCCGTCAATTCCAATTCAATAAATTTTCTCTTGCCTACCGACCTGTTACACGCTTCAATAGCATTGTCAATTGCGTTGCTGAGTAGTACGCAGTATTCCAATGAAATAAATTCAAGATTTGGAATCACTTCTAATGTTAAGATAAAATCAATCGTCTGTCGTTTGCATTCTTCTTTTTTAGAAGAAAGAACAGCATCTAGCATAATGTTTTCAGTATTGATTGTTAGCATATAAGGGTTATTATTTAATATTTTTTTTAGATTTGACGATAGCTTGTCGTACTCTTTATTTTCGCAAAGGGTATACAAAACATTCGCTTGATGCTTAAAATCATGCGATATTTTTTGCAATTGCTCATGCGTATCAATCAAATCCTTTATATGCTGTTGATGGGTTTCATTTTGCGATTTTACAAGAATTAATTCTTGTTCTTTTACATTTTGTTTAGTCAAATTTTCAACCAAAATAAAAACAAATATATTTACCGTTATTATACTCATTAAAGGTACGACTTCGGCAAAGGTGGGTGTATCAGCCGGAACTACAATGTGAATAATAAACTGCAACGAAACTAAAATTGACATAGACGGCAGTATACACAAACCAAGCATTAACTTTGTTGTCATAACCGCCTTACGAACATCGTGGAAACGATTAACGACCATTATGATGAGCAAATACACCAAATATATAAGAACCCTAAATTGAATTCGATAGATATTATACTGCATTGCCTCTGCAACCGTAACATTTCCAAAGCCTGAAAAAAGAAAAACGGCAACTGCTTCTGAAATCAATCCAGCTAAAAAAGAAAATGCAACGGGTATTAGCAAACTTAATTTCTTAACTCTATAAAAAGCAATCGCTAAAAAAAAGTCACTTATGACGGAAATAATTGAAAAAAGAAGTGTATTGTCATTTATAAAATAGCTGGACAAAAATTTTGCTACTATAACTGACAAAATTATAACAGATTCCAAAACCCCTATTGATTTCGCATTGTTTTTCAGAAATATGCGCAAAAATAAATATACTAATACAACATTTATACAAGCAAATACAAATTCAACAATAGCCCACAACAAATTGTCCATAAAAGTTACATCCATTTCCCTTTGAGTGTCTTGCTCGTCTTGTCTCGGAATGTTTTGCCGATGGTAAAATTTATGCCGCCTTTCAAGACAATCAATTCTGCAAACACTTGAAATACGTGCATATCATTTACAATAACAGTCCGACTAATGCGAGTAAACCCCTTATGTCCAAGGTCGCCAATTACACCATCCATACTACCGCTAAATGTTTGCGCACTTGTTGAAGTAGTGGCAACAACATATTTATTGTCACTTTCAAAATATAATATTTCAGGCAAATATAATTGAGTATTACCCCCGTGTTTTAGCTTAACAGAATAAAAATCATCCTCTTTATTTCTGTTTATGTCATCCAGCAATCTGTCCACCAATTCATCAATTTTTTCTTGGCTTACAGGCTTGCAAAGATAATCTTTTGGCTTGTAGCGAAAACTACTGTACACTTGGTCGACCATATACGTGACAAATACAATGGATACATTTTTATCCAGTTTAGCAATATATTCAGCAGTTTCAAATCCTCCGAGCTTAGGCATTTCGATGTCTAAAAAAATCAAACCAAATAAGCCGAAGGCAAAATCTTCAATCAATGCTCGACCTGATTCATATTCCGTTATATCATAATTTTCAATTTGCTTCTGTTCAAAATAGCGTTCAAGCATTTTACGCAGTTTGGCATTACACTCTTTTTGGTCGTCACATACGGCTATGTTCATCCTCGTTGCCCCCTTTGCATACAACTACGAACGGATTTCCGTACCGGGGCTGAATTTTTCATTAACATTGGTCGGCATTGTACAGATTGAAGACCAATAAATTTTTTGTCGAAAATATGACGTTGGGGAAATTTTTCGTGGCGTTTTGACAAACATACAGTCGAGAATTATACTTGCTTTATGCGGGGCGAGTTATGATTTTCGCAAACTGCGATATTATAGCCGCTTCGGATGTATTGTAGCGCAAAGAGCGGATTTTGGCTAGGTCTGCAATCTGTACTTTGCCGACCAGTGCGGAAAATCCTATTCCTTAACCCACCGCAAAAAAGTTGAGTGGCTTATTCCCAACTGCCGACTTGCTTCACGCGCAGAAATTTCATGGCGTTGCCATCGGTC
>Ga0209755_10002045_pt1 | contig 28796 bp, 21 predicted proteins | sample TergutCo191P1_FD_187301 | JGI IMG/M metagenome (GOLD analysis project Ga0209755, IMG submission 187301) | Cornitermes sp. P1 segment gut microbial communities from Petit-Saut dam, French Guiana - Co191P1 (SPAdes) (version 2) | ecosystem: Host-associated > Arthropoda: Insects > Digestive system...
AAAAAGCGGCAAAAAACGCAATCTCAATGGCGCATAACGGCACCGAAACAAAAGAAATAGCCGCCGCTGTTGATTCGATCTTTTCAAAAGCGAAAAAGCAAATGCCCCACGGGCTGGGACACGGCGTCGGGCTTCAGGAGCATGAGTACCCCATTCTCAGAAACTCCGCATCCAACGAATGGGTTCTCGAGCCGGGCATGATCTTCACAATTGAGCCCGGTCTCTATGACCCCGTCCTCGGCGGCTGCCGTCTGGAAAACGATGTTTTAATCACCGAATCGGGTCAGGAAGTTCTGACAAACGCGCGAATCATCAACCTGTAAACGGGCTTTTATAATTTTACATAATACGCTATCATGTTACCATTATGAAAATATGGATCAAATTTCTGATTGGCGCTGTTTTAGGATTAGTTATCGGTCTCCTCCTGCCGGACAGTGAGAAAGTTTATGCAGCTTTGGTTTGGCTTGAAAAACTGGCAATCGGAGCCGGCAGGTACGCGGTAATTCCGGTGCTGGTTTTCGCTCTGACAATTTCGGTTTATGAACTTCGCATGGACGATCAATTCTGGCCGATGGTATTAAAAAATTTTTTAGTAATAATAGCGGTTTCGGTTTTTGTAATTTTCTCCGGCATTGTCGTTACGACAATTTTTTCGCCGGAAAGAATACCGATAGAAACAATTGAGCAGACTGAAGTGCTTGGCTTAAACGTAGCGGAAAATATAACGGATATTTTTCCGTCAAATATGTTCAGCGTACTTGCCGGCGGAGGCTCGTATCTTTTTCCTGTCTGCGTATTCGCGTTCTTTCTCGGAATCGGGTTAAGTTATGATAAAAATTATACTAAGCCGGTAATATCGCTAATTGATTCACTTTCAAGAATTTTTTATCATATCGTATCTTTCTTCACGGAAATTCTCGGATTTATACTGATAGTGCTTGCGGCATTCTGGGCAGTCCGTTTTCATTCGGTATGGGAAGCAAAAGTTTTTAAAGAGCTTATTTTAATGCTCGGCATATTCAGCGTTGTTCTCTGTTTTGGAATCCTTCCGTTATTTTTATATTTATTAAAACCGAGAGTGAACCCTTGGCGTATTCTTTACGGATTTCTCGGTCCCGCTATTGCCGCGTTCTTTTCAGGCGACGTTAACTTTTCAGTTCCTGTTCTTATGCGCCACACAAAAGAAAACTTCGGAATCCGCAGACGTTCAAGCGCGTTATCTCTGGCGTTATTTTCAACTTTCTGCAGATGCGGAAGCGCTATGGTTGCGGTGGCGGCGTTTATCGTAATTATCAAGTCATATTCATATCTGCGAATCGCGCCATCGGTTTTATTTCTAATCGGTTTTCAGGCGCTTTTAATTTCATTCGTCCTTGCCCGCCATCCAGGAGAAGGCGCGTTTATCGCGTTGGCCGCATTATGCCTCTCTTACTCAGGCGGCGAATACAGCGCAGGTTATCTGATTTTAAAGCCTCTTGCCTTCTATCTTGTAGCCATCGGAACATTCATCGATGTAATGCTCAGCGCTTTCGGCACTTACGTTATAGCGAAACTCAACGGCTTTATAGAAGAAAAAAATCTTGTGCATTTTATTTAGAGGATGAGTCAAAGATTTCACACAGAGGCACAGAAAGGACATAGTTCCTTTATGAATAAAGAAACTATATTGTTACAAGGCATTGAAACTCTATGCAAGAATGATAAAGACATTGATGTTCTGATTTCACCTAACAAAGAAAAAATTATTGATCTGCTTACCCGTTACATAAATGAAATAGAGCTTTTTAATCCCATATACGGACTTGTGGGGACTAACAACACAGAAGAGCTGATAATAAAACACATATTAGATTCACTCGCGCCGTTAGGCATTTTATCGCGTGTACTTTCTTCTCTCCCCTGTGCCCCGCAAACCTTCGGTTTGATGTCTCCGTGTGAATCTTCTTTTTTTCAATATTACGCCGCCGACGCGGGCTCCGGCGCGGGGCTGCCCGGCATTCCGCTCGCCATCGCTATGCCTCATTGCGGATTTTCCCTTATTGAGCGGATGGGACGCAGAGCAGGTTTTTTGCATAACACAAAAGCTGCGCTTTCCCTCACAAATATAAACGTAGAAGAGAGTGAAATCGAAAAGGCGGCAGGCGGTCGATTTGATCTTGTTACATTTCGCGCATTCAAACCTCTGGAGCCGAAAATGCTCGATGCATTATTCAGACTTTGTAATCAGGGATGCATAATAGCCGCTTACAAAGGAAAGATGGAAAAAATTGAAACTGAAATGGCAAGTTTTAAAGAACAAAGAGCGAAAATTCAATGGGAAGCGATTCCCTATAAGGTACCGTTTCTGGATGAAGAAAGGAATATTTTAACAGTAAGAAAAATTTAAAAAATAGCTAACTCAATCCTTTTTCATCCTCTCTTAATCATCACCTTTCCTAAAACCGCCATTATCATCTGCTGAAAAATAATGCTTAAAAGGGAAGGCAGAACCGTCAATTCAGGAAAAAAGGTAACCGCTATCGTCATAACAGCGCTGTTGTTGCGCAGTCCTCCTGCGATAATAAGTGACGCGCTTTTTTCACCGCCGCATTTGCCGATAATGCCGTTTAGGTTGGAAAGAAAAAATCCCGAAGTCGTTAAAGCGATGCAAAGTAATGCTGTTTTCCAGACATTAGGATCGCTAAAATGCACATTAGGCGCTACAGCGGACGAGTTAGCGGCAATTACAAGCATCAGACAAATTTTGGAGAGCGGATCAAAGCCGGGGCAGATTGCATCGGGTATTTTTCCCTTGCTTGTTTCGTTTAACGTAACACCGATGATTGTCGGGATTACAACCATAAAAAGCAAAGACAAGGCAATTCCGCTCATATCCATCGTGATACCGGTTCTCATCAGAATAAAAATTGTCGCGGGAACGATAAGAGGAGCCAAAAGTGTGTCAAGGAGAATCAGAGTAAGCCCTAACGCTTTATCGCCTTTAAAAACCGCGACCCAGATAAACCCTGAAACCGCAGTCGGTCCCGCAAATAAGAGAACAAAACCAATAATTATATCGGGATTTAACCTAAGCGCGGAAGATGACAGCATCGCGATGATAGGCATTAATACATGGCTTGTAAAAAAGAAAAGCAATATCGGTACGGGGCTTTTAACGGCGTTTCCCAGCTCTGCGGCCTTTAACTTTAACGCGCCTGAAAAGGTCATCATGGCGAAAAGCCACGGGATAAAAGGGCGCAATAACCTGAAAGTATCGGGAAAAAGAAATCCAAGAGCGACAGCAATGGGAGTTGTAACTGGTATCAGACGCCCAAGGATGTTATTTGCGCTATGTAAAAAATTGTTAACTTTCTGATGTACAGGCATAATAATTTAAACTTTTAATTTTCCAGTATTGTAATTTCCACACGGCGGTTCTTGCGCATACCCTCTTCAGTACTGTTATCTGCAATCGGTCTTAGCGCGCCGAAACCGCGCACTACAACACGGTCGGGGGTACGGACATTTTCGGCTAACAGGTAATCGCCGACAGCTCTGGCTCTTTTTTCGGAAAGCTCCATCAGGTAATCAGGAGAGCCAGCAAGGGCGGCATGCCCGCTTACAAGTATATCCCTGTTGGAATAACGTTTTAAAATATCCGCGATTCTTTCCAGCTTTTCTTCTTCTCCGGGAAGCATTCTGTCGGAATCGGGATAGAACTTGATATCTTCAAGGCTGAGCGAGATACCGTCATTAACAACTTTTACTTCAACATTTTTGATATCCTGCCTTTCTAATTCTTCTTTAATTTCCGTAACGATTTTTTCTTTATCCATTTCGTCTGAATCAACAAATTCAGCCTGTGCTTTGCCGCGGAATTCAATTCTTCTTCCGTCTGAAACATCGAAAGTTACACGAAATTGTTCTTCACAGGCTATAGTCTGACCAAGTTCACGATTCCAAAAAACTAGCTGCTTATAAGTACCTGATATCCTCACAGGATAAATTTTTCCGGGAACAGGCTCGGGACGCGATTCAATATTATATGTTACAGTGAACGCAGGATATGAAACATTTTTCCATTCGCGCTCACCGACATATTCATAAAAAGCGTTAAATGGAATTTTATACGGCTCCTCAATTTCGAACGTATCGCGGAAATCATGCACTTCGTGCGCGGGGGCATACCATTTATCTCCGACTTTTAAGTCTCTGCCGGGAAAAACCGGAACATTACGCACCATAGGCATAAAATAATGAGGCTCTATCGTAAGCTGCCCCAATTTATCAAGATCAAAAACCGATTCATATTCTCTTGACCAGACAAAACCGGTATTGTCGTTCTTTGTATTTGATAAACCATCTTTAACAGGACGTTCTGATGTTTGAAATACCGCCTTGTGCCGCGCTTTTCCGTCTGTAATACCTGTGACTTCAAACGCTATCCTGTTAAGAATTTCCGCGCGAAGGACCACAACTCTGTTAACTAAAACTTCTTCTTCTACAATCGAAAGAATTCTGTAACGATCTCCCGCGGTATGCTTGAATTCAAAAATTTCACCGGCGGCGTTTTCGGGAAAAATCATCAAAGAAAATAATAAAAAAAGCGAAAGTATTACTTTTTGTTTTAAAGTACGCATATAATCAAATATAACACATTTTCATGAAAAAAAAAGGAGCGTTCATTAACAGATTATCATTATAATTATGAGGAATTTAAAAAGGGGGGTACTCACCGGAAGCCTCCTTAATTGTATTACTAATTTCCGCCCTTGGTCCGGCTGAGATACCAAGTTTATCCAATCCTGCAAGAAGGGGAACGCCCACAAGCATCGCGGCGGCGGCGAAAACAGCCCGTTCAATGGGCGCTGAAACTGTCAGAATCATCCAGATTTCTTTCGGCTGCCTGAATAAAATAAGAGAGAAAAAATTTCCGATAGCCGCCCCTCCGATTAAACCTCCGAAGGCGCATAACCAAATTGCGGGAAATTTTAAAAAGCGGTGCCTGCTTGCCAGCATCTTCGGCACAAAGATAATTCCCGCTGTCATCGCGAGAAAACCCAAGCCGTAAAAAATAACAGGAAACATAATAACGCTTCTGCCTATTTCCTGCGTAAACCAAAGAATCGTTCCGATTATGTAAACAATGATACCGCCGTTAAAAATAAAATTGCCGCCGGAACTGACAGAAACAGGCGGCCATTTCCCCCACGCGATGCAGCCTGTTGTAAACGCCGTTGTCATACCGATGATAAAAGTGCCTATCCCCATCCATGCGGAATACGGAGCGATCAGGCTGCCGATAAAACCGCCGACAGCGGACGCTAAAGCTCCGCCCAGAGGTCCGAATAAAATTCCCGATAAGGGATTTAGCACGGATGAAAGAGAAAAATTTCCGCCTGTGCCGAGTATCGGAAATGCAGGCAGTAAATATCCCGCCGCAATTACGGCAGCCCAAACTGAAATAACGGCAGGATGGGTTTTTATTTGTTTGTTCATAATAAGCCTTAAAAAACTATATACTATATTGTAACAATTGTTAACCAAGAGGATTTAAAACAACACGTTCGTTCCTGTTCGTGTGGTTCGTGGTAAAATTTCGGATAATTCGAGCTATCCTAGCCGCGCCTGCCGTCAAACACAATCCCGCTTCTGTCCATTTTTACAAGCCTTTGCGCATAATCACAAGCCAATGACATGTTATGCGTAACAAAAATAATTGTATAGCCTTTTGAATGAAGGTCTTTCACGATATTCATTATTTCCAGAGAGCCTTTGTAATCATTGCCGGCATCTGCCTCATCCAAGAGGATGATTCTCGTCCCCATAGCAAGCACGCAGGCAAGTACCGTTTTTGTGCGGTCAGGGCGGCTTAACGCGTGAGGAAAAGCGTTCGCGTCACGCAAGCCTGCGGCTGCAAGAGCAAAATCCGCACGCTGTTTAATTTCTGTTTTTGAAAGGCGGATACCTCTTTTCCTCATATTCTTCAAGGCGAAAACAACTTCATTAAAAACAGAATCGGTAAAAAGCTGAACATCGGGGTTTTGCATAACAAATCCGGCATCATTGGATATTTCGCTTACAGAAAGCTCCCTTGTATTTATCCCGCGCAGAAATATATCACCCGATGAAGGCCGCAAAAGGCCTGTAATATTTTTCAGAAGAGTTGTCTTTCCGCAGCCGTTATTCCCAATTAGGGCGATAAAATCATTCTCATAAATTTCTAAATTGATATTTTCCGCAGCAATGCTGTTATGATATTTATAACAAAAATTCTTAATAATAATCACAAGATTTTGAGATAACGCGGGAGATTCTGAAAAAATATCCCGATAATTTTTATTATTTTTATCTTCAGGCGGCATTATTCCGTTTTCTTCAAGCAATTCACGGCTGCTAAAAATATTTTTAACCGAATCAAGAGCGGCTATCCTGCCGTTCTTCAACACACAGACTCTGTCCGCGTACTCCGCTATCAATCCGCTGTTATGAGACGCCATAACAATCGTTATTCCGTATTCAGCCTTTATGTCATTTAACACGGACATAACCTGTTTTGAGCCTTCGGGATCGAGACGGCATAACGGCTCATCAAGAACAAGAATCCTGCTTTTCATAGCAAGAGCGGCGGCGATTGATAAGCGCTGTTTTTCACCGCCTGATAATGTTGAGGGAAGCCTCTCTTCAAAACCGTCAAGACCGGCGGCTGTTAGGGCAAACTTAACTCGTTCTTCAATTTCTGCGGGGGGAAGGCATATATTTTCAGGACCGAAGGCGGCTTCATGCCGCACCGAGTAAGTAAAAAGCTGCGCGTCAGGATCATCAAGCACTATGCCGGCTTTAAAAGAAAGCTCAGGAACCGAAGAAGAACAGGTATCACAGCCGTCAACTGTTACCTTTCCTGTCAATTTGCCGCCTGTAATGTGCGGAATTATACCGTTAATTAATTTACAAAATGTTGTCTTTCCCGCTCCGTTTTCACCCATTAAAGCGAAAAATTCTCCTGCTTTGACAGATAAATTCAATCTGTCAAACACCGGTTTTTCTCCGCGCGGATATGTATAACTAACATCATCAAAATTGATAATTATCATTATTTAACTCTAAAAAAATTACTCATCGAAAAATGATAATTAATAAAAAGAATTATTATAAAAAATACCGTACATAAAAAAATTATCCAAAAATCATGCTTTCTAAAACTTAGTTTATCAATCCATGTTCTTGTTTTATAAATGCCGAATGCTCTTGCGTCCATAGCTATGGATGAATTTTGCGCCTTACGCATAGCTGCTAACAAGAGAGGAACTAAAAGTCCTGAATAAGTTTTAAAACCAAAAATTAACGATTTTTTTTTAAAACTACTGTCTTTATCATGCCGTTTTCTGTTATAAACTTCCCCGCCCATGCCGCGAAACATTTGAGCATCCATTATGCGAAGCGCTTCATCCCTGAAAAATGTGATTAAATTAAAAGCCATTGTAATAATAAAAGCGATTCTATAATTAAATTTGAAAGAGTAAAGGCTTAAAGCGATTAGATGAGGAGGAGTTGTCGCGGTAAAAACGGGTAAAATAAGCATCAGCGCTGCCAGTCTGCAAACAATTACAATGCCAAGGAAAAAACCTTCCCATTTCAGAGAACCTGTACCGCCGGGAAAAAGAGGGGCGGTAATATAGTTAGTTCCGGGTCCAAACAATGTTTGCAGCGCTATTATAATTACCGCTAACAATGTAAGAATCCTGAAAAACGCAGCTCCATTAAAAGGAATTTTTGCTGTAATGCGTATAACAGTAAAAAAAATAAGCAAACATACAGCAGAGATAAAAGAGTCAACTAAAAAAACAAGAATAGTTAGCAGCAACAGGCATATCAATTTTATTCTTGCGTCTACTTCATAAAAAGATAGCATAACACACTCTAACATATATTTATTTTTTAATAAACTATATACAAAATAGATAATAATGTGCTATAATTAAGAAGATCATCAAAAGTAAAAAGGAGTGATTTTTATGACTGACGCAAAAACACGAGAAGCGAACAGAGAAAGGCAAAGAAAGTACCGTGAAGCGCACAGAGATGAAATTAATCAACAGAGGAAAGACAGGTACAACGCCCGCATCTCTAAAGGAAAATGTCCGCGCTGCGGAGGCAAAGTAACAAAGGGTTACACCCTATGTACGGAATGCTGTGATTATCAGGCTGATCTTAACCGGAAATATGCCAAACAGCGTAAAACAACAACAAAGAAAACGGCAGTAAAAAAGACGACCGTAAAGAAAACAGCGGTAAAAAAGACGGCAGTAAAAAAAGCAGCGGCAAAAAAACCTGCCGCTAAAAAAGCGCCTGCAAAAAAGACCGCTGTAAAAAAAACAAAAAAATAAGTTTTTATTCTAAAGCAGCCTGTCTATAATGTGTCCGCATTATAGACAGACTCTGTTAAATTGTATTAAAAACTTAAGCCGTGCGTAACAGCACGTTTTTTTTCACTGCTCGGGAAACGGCAATTCGTTCTGAGCTTCTGAAACAATTGTTTGTGAAACAAGCCGATTAATGATCGCTGCGTTATCAAGTAAACTGGAAACAGATTGATTCTGATGAAGACGTGAAATAACATGAGCGAAGAGACGGGTAATGTTGACATTAACAAACCATTCCCGTTTTTTTACTTCTTCCTGATAGACAGCGTTAGTTCCGATAATGCGGTAAAAAAGCCCTTCTTTGTACGCTTCATCAAAATGAGAAATCGCGTCACCGGAAAAAAGAGGCAGGCTGATCGCGCAGATTATCTTCCGCGCGCCGTTTTCCTTTAAATGCTTCATTCCTTTTATCAAAGTGCCGCCGGTTCCGAGCATATCATCCGCCATAAAGACAGTTTTATCCTGTACACTTCCAAGCAAGCGTATCTGTGAAATGTTAGATTGATTCGCGTCTTTAGTTACTTTTGAGTAATCTCTTTCTTTGTACAAAAGAGCCAAAGGTTTTTTTAACGCTGACGCGTAAAATTTATTTCTGTCTACAGCGCCCGTATCGGGAGAAACAACGACAAAATCATCGTTTAAAATACCGTCCATTTTAGTTAAAGTTTGAATAATCTGATAACTGGCGTGAAGATTCTCAAGCCGCATCCTGTGAAACGAGTTCATAATGTCACGCGAATGAATATCCAAAGTAATAATATGATTAACGCCCAAACTTTCAAAAATCCGCCCAATTCTGCTCGCCGAAAGCGCCTCTCTGCCTTTTGCCTTATGCTGCCGGGAATAAGGGTAATTGGGGATCACAAGGGTAATCCGCTCCGCTCCCGCCTGGCAGGCGGCATCGACAGTAACCATGATCGTCATAAGATGATCGTTTATTGATAATTTATAAAACTGATCGCCTGAAAATTTTACAGGATACCGGTTCTCAACATCCTGAAAAATATAAACATCCTTACCGCGTATTGATTCTTCGATCTCCGATTTCACTTCCCCGTTTGGAAACACGGTAAATTTTACAGGTACTTTAAAATTTCTGTTTACTTCAGTTCCGCTCTGCGATTCTGTCCCGCGAACAACAATTTTATTCATCAGATCGAGATGGAGGGCTGCCTGTTCAACGGTTATATTATATCGTTTTGATAATTCTTCCTCAGTTTTACTGCGGCTGTGCCGGTACTTATTTCTAAGGTGGTCAATCACTTCATCAGCGAAAACCTCACCTCCGGGGCAGGCAATTATGGCTAGATTCGCCGGATTAAAGTACTTCATAGGATAGTTATTATTAACATATTTTTAGAACATTAACAAGTGGGGAACCTGAACCACGAATCACTCGAACAAAGAAGCCCAAAAGTTTTACCACGAACCACTCGAACAAGAACGAACGGAGAGGAAGAGGGGAGAAGAGGAAGAACTTCAATAATCCGCGTAATCCGCGGATAAATTCTTACTTTTCGGACAGCTCCAAAGTTCGTGTGGTTAGTGGTTAAATTCTGGAATTTCTGCCGTAAGATTTAGAATTATTGGGCGGAGTAATTCAAAACTAAAGCCTGCTAAAAACAGCGAGGCTTTCTATATGCGCTGTTTGAGGGTAAAAATCAAACAGCATTAGTTTTTTCAGTTTATACCCGCCCTTCAGTAAAATTTTCGAATCCCGGGCGAGAGAAGCGGTGTCACAGGAAACATATGCCAAAACCGGCGGTCCGCTGTTTGCCAGAGCAGATGACAGCTTCGAAGCAAGCCCTGCCCGCGGCGGATCGGCAACGGCAAACCCAAAAGTCACAGCGAAAAATGTTTTTGCCCACTCTGTATCGTGTAGCGCGTAAAATTCCGCATTTATGCTTTTGAGGTTTTCATGCGCTTCTTGCAGCAGAGTTTCACGGGCTATGCTGACAGCAGTTTTATTTTCTTCGGCAAGGATGGCCTTGGAAAACAAATCGCTGAGAAAAAACACGAAAGTCCCGACGCCGCAGTAAAGGTCAGCCATTGGTAAGGTTCGCCCGGCTTCGCTGCAAGCGGCTTCTTCGGCAATATTTCGCAGTTCCAAAATTAGTTTTTCGAGCATCCGGCAATTGCTCTGAAAAAAAACTCCCGCGTCAACGGTGAGCTCTTTATCAAGAAGTTTTATTTTTCCCCGTTGCCGTCCGCCTTCATACAAAAAAATATCGTCTTTGGAAAAAACAGTAAACCTGTCTTTTTCGGGAGGCAGCGCTATCCCCTTCCCGCCGTTACGAAGAAACTCTCTTATTGAAGAAACCGCAACCGGGCAGTCTGAAACGCCGATTATCCCGTCCGTGGAGTCACCGCTAGAAATTCTGCCTGAGCGCGCCATTAAACCGAAAGAGGCGCTATCCTCTCTTTTTAAAATTGTATAACTGTTTTGTTTTTTTCCTGACTTTCTCTCTCTGAAACAATGAAACTGCATTCTGTTGCGGTATTCCCAGGGAGGCGAAGAAAAAATTACCGGCTCAGGCGGCTGTATTGCCCCGATTCTAAAAAATGAATCTTTTAAAATGTTTGCTTTTATTTTTAACTGCGCCTCATACTCAATGTGCTGAAAATTGCATCCGCCGCATCTTCCGTAAAACGGGCAGGCGGCATCTATACGCACCGGCGAAGGTTTAACGATCTCAAGCAGCTCAGCCCGTGACCATGTGTTGTGCTCCTCTGTGATTCGGCAAAGAATATCCTCACAAGGAGCGCCGCCTTCTACGAATACAGGTTTGCCGCCGATGCGGCCAAGCGCGTCTCCGCCTGAGGCTATGCTGTCAAGGTGCAGTTTGTAGATGTCATTTTTTGCCATGAGGGTATTGTATCATACTTTAAAATTCCCCAAAATCGTATATACTTAAAATGATGCGTCCCGTCATTTTAAAAAGTATGGCTTTATCCTCTGTTCTCTGTTCTCTGTTCATTGCCGCCGTCCCGCTCTTTTCTCAAACGCTGATAACCGCCGAGCCTTTCTGGCGGCAGGCTTTGGGCGGGGAGATTTTGTCCCTGCCTCATGTTCAGGTGCAATCCGCTGTTGTGGCTTTGGACGGGGGAAATATAAAGGCGTACTCTTCAATGGGGACGCCGATGTGGAATTTTTCGGCAAGGGGAAGGATAAGTCCCTTTGTTACCCGCTCGCGGGAAGGCTCGTCTTACATATCAAGAACAAACGGAATGTTTATAGCGATTAACAGATCGGGGCGGGAATTGTGGCGGCACAATCTTGAAGACCCTTTGAGCGCGAAAGTTGTAATCGGCTGGGACGGCAGATTATTTATCCCAACGGGTAAAAACCTTTTCTGCTTTACCGCGTCAGGCAATTTATTGTGGACAAAGAATTTTGAATCATCATTCACTATCGCTCCGAAACTGGATCGAAACGGCGGAATAATATTTGCCTTGGGAAATAAAGTTTACTGCGTTGATCCTTTCGGGAATGAAAAAATACTGACGCTTTCTTCCCCGCCGTCTTTTGTCTTTTTACCGGAGAACCGGAAAATAACAGTTATATATCCAAATGGAACTGTAGAAATGCCTGAAGAAAAAAGCGAAGAGTCCGAAGTATCTCTGCCGGCTTTTCCCGGGAAACTGCTGGCGGCAAACAACAGGGGGAATGAAATTGCCGCGGTTCTGACAGACGGAAGAGCCGCGCTTCTTTCGATAACGGAAAGAAAAATACTTTGGACTGCGGGCAGCCACGTAAGGAGCGGCAGGGAAACAGAAGCGGATATTCTTTTTGATGAAAGAGGAATATACGTTCTTAGCAGAACCGGCGCGTCTTGTTACACTCATGCAGGCAGAAGGAAATGGTACACATTGCTTGAGAACACCGCCGCTATGCCCGCTTTCGGAGACGATGGAGTGCTTTACTCGGGCGGGACGGACTGGATACTTTACGCGTACAAAATGGAAGAGCATGTCCTTGAGCAGACAATCACAATTTACGGACCCGCGCCCGAAGGGTCTTACGGACTGACTCAGCCAAAAGCGATTCATAATCCCCGCATCCCCTTATTTCAAAATGAAAGAGACCGTAAACTTACTGATATAAAAAACGGAGTAAACGCCGGCAATGTCGGCTCAAACGAGCCCGATTGGGTATCATTTCTGATGACGCTTTCATCAAATCAGGAAAGCACGATTAATAGAATAACAGCAATACAGCTCCTTGGAAAACTAGGCTCAAGAGAAACAGTTCCCTGGCTGGTTAATGTATATAGAAAAGAAAGTGATCCGGTATTAAAAACAGCGGTAATTAACGCAATCGGAAGCATTGGCGTCGATCCTGAAGGCACTGCGCTACAGTCAATTCTCAGTTCAATGACACAGATTGTCAGAGACGAAATGTTAGTTTACGCGGTTATATCAACAGCGGGCGCGCTCTGCCGTTTTTCCGGTCCGCCTTTAGCCGAGCTGAGCATCCGTATTCTCACCATACTTTCCTCAGGCACTCAACCTGCGGTCATAAGAAAACAGGCAGAAAAAGAACTGGCTTCATTAAGATAGCAGAAGCTCCCGCAAAACTAACCGAGTTTTGCAAGAGGCTCTACAGTTAAAATTCAATCATTCTCGCTATAGATATTTCTGATATTTTCTTTGCCGGGCAGACGGTAAATATCAAAATCTTTATCAATGCTGATAATCTCCCTGATGCCTGTTTTTTCGGCAGTTACGACGAGAGTGGCATCGGCAAAATCCATAGGAAGATCGGCATATTTATCGGTTAGCTCAATAATACGAGGTAAATCGTGCTGGTTTATATCACTGATAATTACGCCCTTGTACATTGCCCATTCATAAAAATCATGCTGGGCTTTGACACTGAAATCAAGCATATGAGAAACTTCGGTAAAAACAGCGAGGGTACTTATGTAACAGAAATGATGTTTCCTGATAAAATCAATTATCTTATCATGATGATGATCGTCAACATCAAACAGAGCTATAAAAGGACCTGAATCAATAAGAATTCTGTCGTTCACGAAGCTTCTCTCTTATACGCTGTTTGTATGTTGTTGAAAGATCGCCGATACCCGAACCGTACTTGCCAAAATACGGCAAGCCAAGAGTATAGGAATCTATCCCGCTTTCTTCCTGTGAATAGAACCTTTCTACAGATTCTATCATGATTTCTGATATTGTCATTTTTTTTACCCTCGAAAGAATAATTAGTTTGTTCCTAGTTTCCGGCGGAAACCTTGCGGAGGTTATTACATCATTTTTTTTAGTTTTTACCTTTACCATATTACAAATTGTAATACAAACACGGACAATTGTCAAGAGATTTTTAAAAAAAAAATTCAAATTGGAATTTTTACCGGATATTTTACCATAAAGTAAGCCGGCTCGGAGCATATAATTTGGTAAAAATAGTTCAAAAATTTCTCTGTACAAAATCATATAATGTACTATAATTGATAAAACAGGAGAGATGTATGAAAATGACAAAAAGTATTTTTTCTCAAAACAAGGTATTACTTGCCTTATTTTTATTAGTAATTATTGCGGCAACAGGATTCGCTCAGGTTAACCAGGATGAAATGAGAGACCTGCCGCCGGTTGTATTTATCAACTATGTTGGTACTCATGATCGGTTAGATACGAGGGAAGAAATCCGGCAAATCGGCGTTGGTTTGGGACGGCTGATTCCGGCAAACCAGAGAGCCGGAGCGAACAATCGGTATTTTGTAATCCACAGTGTTACAGACGGAGAAGATAACAAATTAAATTCTGATATTTTCGGACTTGGCGTAGACGCGGGAGTTGATCATATCCGTAACCTGCGGGTAATCCTTCAGGGTTATCTGCAGCAGGCATATACTTACAGCGCAAGCGACGCGCTGCTGCTTGCGGAATTTATTACTATCTATAATGCCGTGTACCGTGGTAACTGGGACTTCTTTACAAGCCGTTATAAAACGCCTGTAATTGAAAATCTTGAAAGAGAAAGGACAGGTCTTTCAATCCGCTATGATGAATGGCCGGGAAGAACCTTAATGCTTATACCGCTCGGTACAGGTATCGGCGCGATTGACACTTCCGCTATTACAGACAGCAGAGTAATAGAAGAAATGAGAAAGGATGATGATCAGGGCGTTCCGCAGCGTCAGCAAATCGTAGAATTAATGGAAAAGGAAGCGACACAGGCGGAGCAGACAGCAAGAACACAGCGCGATGAAGCCAGACAGGAACAAAGACAAGTTCAGGAAGAAAGAAGACAGGTTCAGGAAGAAAGACAACAAGTACAGGAAGCTTACAGAGCAGGCAGGCTGACAGAAGAAGAGGCAAAAGCCGCACAGGAAGACCTTGCCAGAAGAGAGCGGGAACTGACGAGACGGGCGGAAGCTGCCGTTGAGAAAGAAGAAGCCGCCCAAAGGCTTTCAAGACAAGCAGAAGAGACTTATGAAGATACTGAAAGGCTGCGCCGGGAAATTGCCGAAGATCAGGGATCCACCCTCGCGGAGAGGCAGACACGCGGTACAACCGCTGGAATTATCGGAGTAGCGATTGAAAGCGCCGGTGCAACGGCAACCGGAACCATCGTTTTGTTAGACTCTGAGACAGGCGAAGAAAGTAAGAAGTATATAAATAATCTGCTTCACGTAAGAACTGTTACATTTGTCGGCACGAAACTCTATGCGATTTCAGGTGACAATCAAAATTCCAGAAACGCGGTACGCCTCATCGAAATAGATCCAAACACACTGGAAGCTCCTAAAAACTGGGCTGATGACGATATTAAACCGGGAAGCCTTTTATGGGTAAACGGAAACAATCTTTACGCAATATCAATCGATCTGCAAAACAATAGATACTACCTCAACCGTTTTAACGCTAACCTTGAAAGACAGGCGAGATCAGAGGTGGAAGTACATCAAGACGCTTCAGTCGCTTTCTATCAAGGAAACCTGTTGACCCAGAATAAAGACGGTAAAGCACTGATACTCAACCCGACAGATCTGAAGGAAGTTATTGTCAAGCAGAGAGCATCCAGAACTACAGAGTAAGCATCAAGAAACTGAAATAACCTCTCTAATGTGAGAGGAAAGTGCAAAGAGCAGCGAACAAAGATCGAAGAGGTCTCGGTTCTCTGCTCTTTATTTTTTTCATTGTTCTTTGTTAATTGTATATATGTTCCAGCCCGTGCAGTAGATCCTCGGCCTTTTCACGGCAGGCGCCGCAGACGGTTCCTATTTTGGTTGCCTGCTGAAGCTGCTCCCAATTTCTGGCTCCGTTTTGGAAGGCGTTTTCAATATCCTTGTCGGTGATGTTAAGACAGTGGCAGATAGTAACCGTCTCTTCAATGAAAATGCCGGGGCGCCCTGTCTTTGAAAGGTAATCGTCAATCGCTTCGCGGAGAGCTTTGTCGCCCAAAACGGAGCAGTGAATTTTAAAACTCGGCAGTCCGCCTAATTTTTCGACAAGGTCTTCGGGGCGGATTTTATACGCATCTTCGATCCTCATCCCTTTGATCGTTTCGGAGAGCATACTTGTAGAAGCGATAGCGCTGGCGCAGCCGTAGGTTTTCCAGCGGACATCGGTTATGACATCATCTTTGATTTTCAGGAGCATCAGCATCTGATCTCCGCATTTGATATTGCCTGTCTGCCCTCTGCAATCAGGCGCGAAGTCGGCTTCGCTTTCAAGAAGCACATTCCGCGGATTTGTAAAATGCTCTTTTACTGTATCTGAATATAACCAATCTGACATGGTAATTCCTTATTATTGAGCTTCTTGCAAAACTCGGTTAGTTTTGCAAGTGCTTCTATTTTCAGCAATCTGACAATGTTGACATTGCCCTCAGCCGCGCGATCACGGGCGGCAACACTTCAATTATATAATCAATATCGCTTTCTGTAATACCCCACCCCAGGCTGAACCTGATTGAGCCGTGCGCCAGCTCCGGTCCAACGCCTGCCGCCAAAAGTACATGAGACGGCTCAAGACTTCCCGAAGCGCAAGCCGATCCGGTTGAAGCTTCAATACCCTGCATATCCATTGAAAGGAGGATTGCTTCCCCTTCCGCCCCCGGGAATGAAACATTCAGGGTATTCGGCAGCACATCATCAGGGTGGCCATTAATTTTGATGTGGGGGATTTTTTCAAGAAGCCCGGAGCGCAGCCTGTTCCGCAAAGCGGAAATCTCGCGCCCGTATTTTTCTGTCTCTACAGCGGCTATTTCCGCGGCCTTTCCAAAACCGATGATCCCCGTGTTGTTGTATGTTCCTGCCCTAAGACCGTCCTCCTGATGCCCGCCCAGAATCAGCGGAAACAAAGGAGAGCCTTTTTTTACATATAAAGCCCCAACCCCCTTTGGGCCGTAAATCTTGTGCGCGGAAACAGTGAGGTAATCGATCTGAAGCTCTTCGGCATTTAGCGGTATTTTCCCCACTGCCTGCACCGCGTCAACATGAAAATACGCTCCGGCGTTTTTTACAAGCGGAGCAATTGTTTTTAAATCCTGCACAGTGCCAATTTCGTTGTTTGCCGCCATCACAGAAACAAAGAGGGTTTTACCGCTCAGCGCTTTTTCCAGCGCGTCAATTTTGAGCTTACCGTATTGATCAACAGGAATTATGTTAACTTTTAAACCTGATTTTTGTAAATTAAGCGCTGAGTTTAAAACGCAGGGATGTTCGATTGCCGTGGTAATAATTTCGCTGCGTGAATTGGAAGGCGGCTCTTTATTTCTGCATTCTCCATTCTCAATTCTCAACTCAATAAGCTTTCGCATTGTTTGAAATACGGTATTATTCGCTTCCGAGCCGCCTGATGTAAAAATTATCGTTCCGCTTTTCGCGCCTATCAGATTAGAAACCGCCGCTCTCGCCTGCTCTACCTTCGCGTGCGCCAGTCTTCCCGAACCGTGCATACTGGAAGCGTTTCCGAAAACTTCAAAGCTTTCCGTCATTGCGGCTGCTACTTCGGGGCGCAGAGGGGTTGTGGCGTTGTAGTCTATGTAAACTTTTTTAGGTCTTTCGTTCATAAGTATGTCTCTATGTTATTAGATAATCATAAAAAACAATAATGAGCAATATATCAAATCTTTATTTGTTGAATCTTTGCTGCATTTTCCTTTCTATTTTTTCTCCGTAACGCTTATTCTACAGCCCTGATCAGGTTCTTCGTCCAGGCACCAAACTTTTAAAAAGTAAACTCCCGTATTTAGATTAAGGGAAAGAAGAGAGCTTACCGCGTTTCCTCCGTCATCATCTTCGGCGATTAAATTCAGATTCGTGTCGAACAATGCAATATAAGTGTCAAGGCGGTTGGAATTCACTCCTCTCGCGAGAATCTCATAATGTCCCGCTTCTGTTATCTGAAATTTAAACCAGTCGATATCTTCTGCGGAATGAAAAGTATGTTCCAAAGGCGCTCCGATTTCCAGAGGAGCGGCGCGTGACGGCTCGTCATTCGGTTCGTATCTGTCGGCAGACAACATACCCGACCCCTGATAATAAGCGCGAAACCCGTAGTTTCCCGTATCGGAAGCGCTAAAGCCTCTTACCTTGATCATGTAGCGGCTTCCTGCTTCCGCTATGTACCTGATGCGGGCATTGTAATTGCTGCCGCCGTCATCGTTTTCATCAAGCAATTCATCTTTGTCATCAGCGTCAAACAATTCCATAAATGTGTCAACTCTGCCTGTTGTTTCGATAATGATACGCCCGTTCTTTTGGGCTGCGATCAAATAATAATGTTCATCGCCTTCCTGAAAAGTGCGGTTAATTGTAACGATATTTTTTTCATCCGTGCCGATTTCATAAGAAGCAGGATTTTCCCAACTGCTCGCTCCTTCTCTTATTGTAAGAAAGCTGCGAAAACCGTATGAGCCGGCAGTAGTTGAGTTGTAACCGCTTACAACCGCGAGATACTTTGTTCCGGCGCGTACATTAAAAACGATCCTCGCATTGGTTTCCGTTCCGCCGTCGTCATTGCTGGCTAGTTCCTTTTCTTCATCGTAATTAAACAGAACCATGTTTGTATCCATGCTTCCCGTTGTTTCCGCAGTAAGCAGTCCGTCTCTGTCCGGCACAAGCAGAAAAAAATCTTCGTCGCCTGCCGTGATTGTGCGGTTCATAATGGGAGCGCTCTGGCTTGAACCGATTGAATATGTCACGGGATTTTCCCAACTGTCAGGCTCACGCGTATCTCTTCCCGCAGGCGCGGAAGAAGAGCCGCCTGAATCCGCTCGTGCGCCGATAGAAAGCAAATCATTAATAGTTTCATCACGGCTGAGGCTCGAATAAAATGACGCTTCTATTATATGCGTCCGATCAACAGAATGAATAATTGTAGTATAAATTCTTATAACATCAGCGACCTGAACAATTTCTCCGGTGATTGTCCTGTCCGCGTCAGCAGTATTTCCCGAATAGATTGTATAATTTCTTCCGCTCATATTTGTCAATTCTCCGATCAGATGATTGATCCAGTACGCGCTGAAATGCGGAGAGCTGTCTTTAAAAAGAAATTGACCGACAGTAATTTTCTCAGCTTTTTTTTCAATCAGTTTTGCGTGAATATTAATTGCCAAAGCGGATACGGCTGCGTCAAATTGCGTAACAGTGTTTTCCTCCCGAGCGCTATTTGCCGCAGGTTGTCCCTCAGCCTGCGAATAAATTATATTTGTAAAAAGAAAGAAAATTGTTATTAAAACGAGTGATTTTTTCATAAAACCTCCAGAATTTAAATATTACTGCGGCAGTTTTTAATTGTCAACGCTCCAACGATATTCGCTTTAACGATATCCCGCGTTAAAACTTAAATCTATAACCGGATTTATTTCGATTCTGTTTCCATGAATCCAGCCGCTGGCATCAGCCGGAACTTTGACATTCATATCGATTAATTGATCGTTCACCTGTCCTTCAATTAAACAAATTTTATACCAAACTTCTTCGCCGCCGCCTGAATTTAAACTAACCGACACTTCTTCGATAAACACTTCGGCGTTTTCCCATAACAGAATAATGTCCTCTGAATCGTTTAACGGAAAACTTTTTAATTGTGCTGAACCGCCTGTAACATTTCCTTTTACAGCGCGCATTCCGTATTCTTTAATAACGTTTTTAACAGCGTTAAAAAGCCACATGCCGTTAACGGTTTCTTTTATTTCTTTTGGAAAAAAATCGACATGATCCGCGCTTACCCAGCCGGAACCAGTGCCTTCAATATTAATCCTGACAGATGCAGGGTATTTATCATTTGAATTATTAAAAAACATATCAATTATCTGAACTTTCATATCTTTTCCGATCCTCGCGATTCTTTCTCCCTGAAGCGAATCAGAGTTGTAAACAACAGTATCGGACAGAATCTTAAAAAATAAATCTTCATGCGTAAATCTGTTAATTTTAAAAGATTCTTTTTTAGTATAATTTTCTATAAATGTTAAATGCCCCGTATACTGCGCGATTAAATTTTCTTTGGTGATTCTTAAATAATCCTTACCCGCTGAAATTCTTTCGCCTATAGTTTGATAAGCGGACAAATCATAGTAAAATATTTCTATGTGAATAATATTGTCGTCAATATAAAAATGCGGATGGTATTCAAAACCGTTTTTACCAGGCGCCCACTGAATTTTATCATGAGAAAGAAATACAAACGACACTTCATTGTCACCCGCTTCGGTATGAAAGAAGCCGTTCTTTTCATTAATATAAAGGCTGATTATTTCATCGATTGTCAATTTTTGAAGTCTTGCTTCTAGTTCATCTTCCGCGCTCTGTTCCGCGCTTTTATCGGCAGAAACGCCGTCTACAAGCGCGGAATTTGATGAAGTTTTAGATGATCTGGTGCAGGAAGCGAAAGAGAGGAGTACGCAGAATATAAAAAATAAAATAGGATAGTTTTTCATGAGTTAAGTATAGCGGAGATTGGAAATTTATATAACATGGGAATGTCTTACATTAAATCTAACCATATTCACTTATTATAAACCTTACTCCCCGCCTTCACTGACTGCGTAATCCACACGCTGCCGCCGATTATGCTGCCCTTTCCGATAACGGTCTCTCCGCCCAAAATCGTAGCGTTAGCGTAAATTGTTACGTCATCTTCGATTGTGGGGTGGCGTTTTTTGCCGCTTTCATCTTTTTTTACAGATAACGCGCCGAGAGTAACGCCCTGATACAGTTTAACATTTTTTCCTATAACCGTAGTTTCTCCGATAACAACGCCTGTGCCGTGATCGATAAAAAAAGATTCGCCGATAGAGGCGCCGGGATGAATATCAATTCCCGTCCGCTGGTGAATAAGTTCGCTCATCTGGCGCGGGATAATCGGCACCTGTCTTGTCCATAAAAAATGCGCTATCCTGTGAACCGTTATCGCCTGAAATCCCGGATAGGAGAGAATCACTTCGTCTTCGCTCATTGCGGCAGGATCTCCGCGCACCGCGGCTTCCAAATCTTTTTTTAAAATGATTCTGATATTGGGCAGCTCCTCAAAAAGCTCATCTACTACAAGAGCGGCGGCAGCTCTGCATCCTTTGTTTCCGCAATTTAAAGTTCCAAGGCGTGCGGAGAATGCCATGCTTTTTTCAACTTCGCCTGTAAGCGCGGAAATAAGAGCATTAATTTTCTCGCCTGTAATTTTGCTTAACGTTTCCTGATCTGTGCAAAGATTTTCAAGATACCCGGGAAAGAGCAAATCTTCCAGAGCGCGAACGATGCTTTCAATACTTTCCCTGCCGGGAAGATTAATCTCGCCTGAGTGGTTGATCATTCCGTAAGCGCCGTAATTATCTAAAAGTGAATCGATGCTTTTTTCTGTTCTATTCATAAAAGTATTATATCATAATTGACAAAAAAAGACTCTCAATTTATAATTAATTTCAGGTATTACGGAGGTCAAAATGAAAAAGTCGATAAATTGTGTTTTTATAATTTTACTGGCTTTTGTTTTTGCTGTTTGTGAAAGCCCCGCCGGAGCGGATAAAAACTTAACTAAGTTTTTTACTGTAACATTTGATTTAGACGGCGGCAATATTGACAGTGACACCGCTTCTGTACAAATTACAATAAAATCCGGTGATGTTATTGCAAATTTACCTGTCCCTGAAAAAACAGATTACATTTTCGGCGGCTGGTTCCCTTATAAATTCGGGAAAGGCAAAGAGTTTACATCGTCAACAGAAGTAATGTCAGATATGATCGTTTATGCAAAATGGACACCCGCAGTACCGATAGAAGATATAATATCATATGAAAATTACCCTATAGTTGACGGCTCAACTTCTACATATTCGCTTAGCCAGTTGATTGCCTGCAAATTTTTGAATATTCCATATTTTTGGACTACACCGTATCCTCCTACCGAGTGGGCTTTACATTATTCATATGAAGCGCTTCCTCAACAATATAAGCGCTTTTTTGCTGACCATGTCATGAGATCACAAACACATGGAGCGTTTTTAAATTTAATAGACGGTAATGCCGATATTATTCTTAACCACCGGACTATGTCGCCTGACGAAAAAGCCTATGCGGAAGCTGCCGGCGTTACGTTAATCGAAACTCCAATCGCGTTGGACGCTTTTGCGTTTATCGTAAACAAGAATAATCCTGTAAAAACACTGACAGTTAATCAAATTCAGAAAATATATACAGGTGAAATAACCAATTGGTCTGAACTTGGCGGAAACAATGCCGGCATCATGGTATTTACCCGTCCCCGCAATTCGGGCAGCGAAGAAGTATTCAGAACATTAGTAATGAACGGACTTGAACCTGCTGATTTTTCTACAGCGCCAATCGTCTCAATGACGGGTGTTTTTCCTGAAATACACCGTTATGCGGACGCAATATGCTATACATTTAAGGCTTTTAAAGAAATAGAAGCGCGAGTTCCCGACAGTCAGCTGCCTCAAATAGCTATTAACGATATTTTTCCGACTGATATTACGATTGCGGACAGTTCATATCCGTTTATTATAGAAGTGTATACCGCTATCCGTTCCGATTTAGACCGCAGTTCAATGGCATACAAACTATACGAATGGCTGCAAACAGAAAGCGTAAACCCTTTGCTTACAGAATGCGGATTTATTGTCTCTGAACCGGATAAGGGCGGCAGCATCACTTCTGATTTTTTATTTAATCCCGCGGCAGGAACCATTACCAAATACACCGGCAAGGGATGCGCGGTAATTATACCATCAAAAATAGACGGCGTTACTGTTACTGCCATTGCGAATAACGCTTTTATTTATAATACCAGTGTTACCAGCATAACCATTCCGAACACTGTTACCGCAATTGGGGCTCAGGCTTTTATGAATTGCGCCAGCCTTGCCAGCGTAACCTTTCAAGGGACTATTAATTCAAGTCGTTTTTCTACTTCCAACAACACTTTCCCCGGTGATTTACGCGCCAAATTTTTTGAGACCGATACAGCCAACGGGACGCCGGGAACGTATACCACGGCGAACCCGGGCGAAAGCCCTGTGTGGACTTTGCAGTAAAGTAAAATAGCTTTAGTTTAACGGTTCAGTGCCTATATTAAAAAACAACATATCCCGCCTCAAGGCGAGTTATGCTGTTATTCAAGATTCCCCTGCCTTATCAACTAACGTTGAAAGATCGCTTGCACCCTTAAAGCGCAGTACATTAACCATAAATATGTTAAGTTTGTTTACGATGTTGGGCGGTAAAAGATTGCCGTCCACTTCAACAGAGAGGATCGGGTAATTGCGTTCGCGCGCCCAGGGAGTGAACAAACCCTCAATTACGCGTCCAATCAGGCAGGCAAAGGGACTGATGTTTACAATGCCGGAGTAGCCGGTGTCCATCGCGGCGGCGGCAGAACCGGAAGAGACTGCGATTTCTGAATTAAGCTCAAGGTTTACAAAGTGTTCTACCGTATACTTCATGATGTGGTGCATGTCATGCGGCGTTTCGGGGATTAAGCCTGTCGGTTTGAGGATCGCGAGCGTTTTCTTTTCTATATGATGTTTCCACCATTCCTCAATCTGAAGTTTTTTCAAATCTCTTGACGGTTTTGAGAAAAGACGCTTACCGGGTTTTTCAAGTTTGATAAGTTTTTTAAGCGCGTACTCGCGCACAAAATCAAGATAGTGAATCCATTCGCTGATACCGGCGACTTTTACAACAATGCCTCTTTCGCTCATCAACTCGATTAATTCGCCGACCGCGAAATCATCGCGGCGCACATAAATCTCTCCTACAATGAGAACACGCGGGCAGTCCGCAACTTTTCGTTTTAAAGGAATTTTTTTTACATCACACGCAACATGTTTTAACTCTTTCCATAATTCTTTGGGATTATGCTCGACCGCTTTCATAACGCGCTGCCATGAATGTTCAAAATCTTCCTCGGCTTTTTTCGGATCAACTGCTGCCGCGAGAAGAGAGCATTGAATGTCTTTTAAATAGTCAGATAACACAAGTCCGATCCACATTTGCTTCGCGAAACTCGGTCCTAACTCCGTGTAGGAATTATCGGCTGACAGAATAAAGACGACAACATTTTCAAGGCGCAAATCGCGGAAAAGATTGTTGTAGTAAACATAATACTGACCTGTGCGGCAAGGACCTGTTGTAATCGGCACAAAGAGAAGGTACAGCTCGTCCTTCCTGTATTTGTCGCTGAAGAAATATTCCAAAGCGCTTCCAAGAACAAGATGACTGGGAACACATTCTTTTCCTGAAGCGTGAGCGCGGGCGATCTGAATCGTCTTGTTAGTCGCAACAGGCAGAGCTTCCGCATTGATGCCTAGACTGCGGATAGCAGCTCCGATGTACTCCGTTGAAATGTTTCCCATGTTGGATAACAGCACTTTTACTCTCTTGTTTCCGGCAACAGGAATTTTCTCGCCTGTTTTTAAATTGTCTATGCGTAAATCAAATTCGCCGTTATCTTTCTTTTCGCTTACAAAACGCATTCCGTTATCAAAACGGTCGGCTTCAATTTCGTTTTTCTTTGCGCGGTAGCCGTCGATGATGTCAAGGAACGCTTCAACGCGGGTATCAACACCGGCGTCCGCCGAGTGGGAATCGAGCTCAAGCACGAGGAACGGTTTTTGTCCCATCACCCATTTCACATAATGCAGGATAAACGAATCGGGAGCGCATGAAAAATTGGAAATAAACGTTAAATAAATATTATCTTCTTTTTTGAGGAGATTCGCCGCTTTCAAATCCTGCTGACCGTAGAACCAATACATGTTTGGAAAAATTTCTTCATCGCGGAAAGGCAGAATATCAAACGGAATGATCGAATAGCCTCTCGTTGTAAATTTGCGGGGAATTCCCATATTCGCTTCCGGCGTGAAAGCATTGTACGGTCTTCCCAAAAGAGCGATGACAGGACGGTTCGCGTTACGCGCATCTTCCAGCGCCTGCAATCCCATTTTTTCAGCGGCTTCAAAATATTCCTTCTGTTTTGCCCACGCTTTATCAAACGCCGTCTTTGTTTCGGCCTCGCTTATGCCAAGCAGGTTTGTCATTTCACAAAACAGTTCCAGCGCCTTTCCCTCTCCGAATTTAAAACTGACAACTAACGGCAGCCATTTTTTATTATCAATATCGGGAAACGCTTTTTTCATATAATAAGGAAGCGCCTGCGTTATCGGACAAAAGTTGGCGTGCACATTTTTTTCGTAACTCGGCATATCGCGGAAATGCGGCAGCAGCACAAAGTCAGCTCCCTTATCAAGACAATCCTGCACCGCACCGTGTGCAATCTCCGCCGGAAAACAATACTGCGCCTCAGCCCGAGCCACGCCTCCATGCGCAACTTCAGAAGAAAGAAAAGTTTTAATTCCAAGTTCGTGAAAGAACCACGAATAGAGCGGATACAGCGTATGAACAGAGAACGCGCGGGGAATACCGATAACAAAATTACGCTTTTCATTGTTCACTGTTAACTGTTCATTGTTCGCAGGCGCAGCAAACTCTTCAAACAGCATCTTCTGCCGTTTTTCTACATAATCAAAAACAGGAACGTCTTTTACCTGCTTTCTCATATTTGTGTATTTGTTGCATCTTCCGCCGAACATGTATTTATGATTATTTACGTTTAACACCTGAATCGGGCAAAGATTTTCGCAAGCCTGACACACGAAGACTCGCTCGTAGCCGATTTCGCGGCTGATGATGTCGTCGATAACAATTTTTTGCTCGCTAAGAAGACCTTCGTCTCTTTTGCGTTTTGCGAGTAACGCGACACCGAAGCAGCCCATTAGTTCGGGCGACGGCGGGACAAGTATCTCTTTGTTAAGAAGCATCGCGAAGGCGAGAGGAACTGCCGGATTTTTCGCTACTCCGCCTTGCAGGAAAATTTTTCCGCCGATGGTGCGGTTGCCGACAACGCGGTTAAGATAATTCGCTACGATTGAACAGACAATCCCCGCTGTGATGTTTTCCCTGCCCGCTCCCTGCTGCACCGCCTTGCGTATATCGCTGTTGATAAAGGCGGAACAGTGCTCGCCGAATTTGCACGGCGCGTTTGCGTCTAACGCAATCGGTCCGATGTCGACAGCGCTGTGGATAGACAAATCTCCGGCGGCGGATTCTTCAAGGAAAGAGCCGGTTCCTGCGGAGCAGGCTTCGTTCATCGCGTAATCTATTGGGACGCCGTTTTTAAGAAGCACGTACTTCGCGTCCTGACCGCCAATTTCAAAAATAGTTTCAACTTCTTTGTCAAAGTAGGTAGTGCCCACGGAGTGCGCGATAATTTCGTTATACACCCCCGGTGTTTCAAGAAATACGCCGAGTATTTCCCTGCTGGAACCTGTCGTTGAAACAAGGCGGATATCAATCTGTTTACTGCCGGTGTCGGCGATTATTTTATCCTGAATTATTTTTAAACATTCTCTTAACGCTTTTACCGGATCGCCGTGAGTTCGTCCGTAGTGGCTCGCGACAATTTCATCGGTTTCAATATCGACAAGGCACGCTTTTGTTGTGGTGGAGCCGCCGTCTACGCCGAGAATGTAACTGCGATCCGATTTTACTTTACCGTCTGATTTATCAAAAACTTTTACTTTACTTTTCCAATCGCGTAACGCGCCTAATGTGCCGAAGCGGACATCGTTAACACGAAGAAGTTTGTTAAACGAAGGCAGGCTGCTGCCGGAATCAGGGGCAAGCACTGCCGCTCCGAGCGCTTCAAACACCGGTGCAGTGTCGGGAATAATAAATTCAATCTGAGGAGCTTTCTCGCGGATAAAACGAATTATGTGGCGGTTCAATGTAATGCCGCCTGTCAGCACAACCCTGCCCGACGTTACTTTCGCCCGCTTTAAAAAGTCGATAACCTTGACCGCCATCACATCGGAAAGCGACAGCACGATGTCGTCTTTTGTCGCTTCACGTTTGTTAAGTCTGTGTGTGCAGTCGCTCTTCATAAATACGGAGCAGCGGGTGGAAAGAGCGTGCACCTTCGCGGTGTCAGGCACCTTGTCGATGTCGTCAAGCGTCATATCCATGCGGGCAAGCTGCTGCTTGAGAAATTCGCCGGTGCCGCTGGCGCATTTGTTGCCGGAAAAACTGTTAACAATTTTCCCGTTAGTGTCAAGCGAGTAGACAATGAGGTCTTCGCCGCCCATGCTGACTACGGCATCGGCCTTTAAATCAAGATTCCGCAAAGCCGCCTCGACGCAGAGCGGTTCCAGAGTGCCTGAGACATCAAACATGAAACGGCCTTCGTTGCCTGTAACAAGCGCCGGAATGCCCTCGTTAATTTTCCCGTCGGCAAGGAGCTTTCTGACTGCTGCGCTGAAGTCGCCTTCATGAGGCGTTGAAGCGGTCCACACCGTTTTATTGTTTTCTAAAAGAGCCATTTTCAGGCTTGTAGAACCAATGTTTATACCAAGTGATTTCTGTTTTTGATCGTGCATATTATCATTTTAGCAGGGAAAGAAAAGAGGTTCAAGACATATTCCGGCAGAATGTCGGGCTGGAAAAACAGCCGTTTTTATGACGCCGTTTTTTTATATTGATTAATAAAGTTCTGAATTGTATAATTATTGTTTGAAGGCGATTAAAAGTAAAACTTTCAATAATACAGGAGATAAATAAACTGATATTTCTTATAAAATTTAAGTATCTCTTTAGTATTTTATTATTTCTTTTGTTCCTCTTTACAACATGGCAGCCCGTGCAGGCGCAGGCAGCCATTACAAGCGATGTTGATATGCCCACTGTAAAAGTTGCAATGAGCGATGATCATTCAATAATAATTGAAAGGGTATTATATAATGCTTTAAGACGTTCCGGCTATCAAATGATTTCCAACAGAACAGGAATGCGCACAGCAGTAGCGGATGTAAACTACGGCGATGCCGTTATCCTGCCTACTCAGACAGCCGGCTGGGACAGGTTGTATCCGAATCTTATACAAGTTCCTGTTGCTCTCGATAATGTTGAATATACAGCCTACTCTCTGTCTGACACCGATTATCATTTTTCACAATGGGAAAATCTTTCGGGATTACGTTTAGGTTACCGCTGGCAGAATGAATATGTCGCGAATAATATCCGCAGAACGAATGCAAGAGAAATTATTTCGGTAAACGATTATTCTCAGTTGTGGAATTCCCTGCTAGAAGGCAAAACAGATGTTATTATCCTTCCCCGAATGTCACATTTTGAGCACAAATTTCCTAAAGGAATTAAGAGAGCCGGTATACTTGAGAGGCAGCCTGTTTACACATATATAAATAACAGACACAGTGATTTAGTTCCGCTCCTTGAAAATTCTTACAGAGAAATGTTTTCGGACGGCACAATGGACATTATTTATAACAGCCGTCTTATAACTAATGATAAACCCATCATTCTTATTATCAATTCACATAACGCGCAGAACGAATGGGAACGCAGCCAGACGGAATCTATCAGAAAGTTTCTTGAACCGGATTTAACAACAGCGCCTTATAATATGTTTGAATATTATAACTTTTATTTAAATTCAAATGAGATTCACAGCAGAGCCAGCTATAACTCCATTGTTTCCAACATGATTCGCACAGGGTTTATTTCACGTCATCCTGATTTGGTAATAGCCAGCGGCAATGACGCTCTTGATTTTGTGTTAAACAATTACTATTTAATTCTTCCCAATGTTCCTGTAGTTTTTTTTGGCGCTCAGGGAGTAGATGATTCTTCAATATACGGACTTGAAGAAAATATCACAGGTATTTCTCAAACTATTTCCTTTGATGAAACAGTGTCTTTCATGCTGAAACTTTTTCCAAAAACAAAACAAATTTATATATTAAATGATATTTTACTTTCCAAGAGCAAAAAAATTCTTGACGAAATAACAAAAAGTATTGATTCATTAAAACAAAATAAAAACCTTTCC
>Ga0209755_10002046_pt1 | contig 28783 bp, 22 predicted proteins | sample TergutCo191P1_FD_187301 | JGI IMG/M metagenome (GOLD analysis project Ga0209755, IMG submission 187301) | Cornitermes sp. P1 segment gut microbial communities from Petit-Saut dam, French Guiana - Co191P1 (SPAdes) (version 2) | ecosystem: Host-associated > Arthropoda: Insects > Digestive system...
AGCTTTCTTTGCTCCGGTTTTCTTTGCGGCGGGTTTTTTTGCCGCGGGCTTCGATGTTACTGCCATCTTGCCTTCCCCCTTTACAGGTTTTTTACTGCCATTCACCTTGGCAGTGGTGGGTCTTGCAGACTTCGCTGAGTCCCCTCCCTTTATACTCGTTCCGGTGTTTTTTATAACCGCTTGCGCACCTGCAAGACGCGCTAACGGAACCCGGAAGGGTGAACATGATACATAGCTCAATCCCGCTCTGTAACAAAAATCAATTGTCGCAGGATCGCCGCCGTGTTCTCCGCAGATCCCAATTTTGAGATCCGGCTTTTCAAGTCGTCCTTCGAGAATCGCGTGTTCAATCAAACTGCCGACGCCTTCTTCATCAATTGTTTTGAAAGGATCGACATCAAGAACAACCTTCTCTAAATAAATCGGCAGGAATGACGCGACATCGTCGCGGCTGAAAGCAAAAGTCATTTGTGTCAGATCGTTTGTTCCAAAACTGAAGAAATCCGCATATTTCGCAATGTGGTTGGCGCGAATAGCCGCGCGCGGTACTTCAATCATTGTACCAATCGAAACAGGAACACTAACGCCCGCCGTTTTAAAAACCTTCTCTAGAATCTTCTCGGCATTTGGACGCAAAAGCTTTAGTTCTCTTGCGGTAATAACAATTGGAATCATAATTTCAGGATGTACTGGGATATTCTGTTTCGCGCATTCCGCCGCCGCATGGGCGATTGCCTCTACCTGCATATCGTAAATTTCAGGATAGGTAACGGCTAAACGGCAGCCGCGGTGGCCAAGCATCGGATTACTTTCGACAAGAGTCTCGATCTTTTCTGATAATTTTTCAGCGCTGATCTTTAAATGACTCGCAAGTTCGGCGATTTCTTCTTTTGTATGGGGGACAAATTCATGAAGAGGAGGATCAAGAAGCCTGATTGTGACCGGACGGCCTTCCATCGCCTTGAAAATGCCGAAGAAATCTTTTTGCTGCAATGGGAGTATCTTTTTAAGCTGAATTTTTCTCTCTTCTTCGGTTTCCGCTACAATCATGGCGCGGAAATGAATAAGTTTATCCTTATCAAAGAACATATGTTCCGTTCTGCAAAGACCGATACCCTGTGCGCCGAAATCAAAGGCGCGTTTTGCGTCTTCAGGCTGATCGGCATTTGTCCTGACAGAAAAACCTTTAACTTTGCCGCGGACTGTTTTTGCGCGTACATCATCGCACCATTTAAGGAAGGTATTCATATCTTTGGAGATAGCCGGAGCGACAAGCGGCAATTTTCCGTCGTATACTTCGCCGGAAGAGCCGTCTATGGTGATCCAGTCGCCTTCTTTATATTTTTTTCCGCCGATATCTACAGTGCCGTCTCCGTGAACGATAACTCCCTTCGCGCCCGCGACACACGGAGTACCCATGCCCCGCGCTACAACAGCGGCGTGGCTTGTCATTCCGCCTGTTGATGTAAGAATACCCTGCGAAACAACCATTCCTCCGATATCTTCGGGGCTGGTTTCTTTACGCACCAGCATTACTTTTTCGCCTTTTGCGTACGAAGCTTCCGCGTCTTTCGCGTTAAAATGAATTCTGCCGGTAGCGGCGCCGGGAGAAGCGTTTAATCCCTTTGTAAGAATTTTTGCCTGTTTTCTGGCTGCTGTATCAATCATCGGGTGAAGAAGCTGATCCAGATGAGCCGGTGTTACACGCATTATAGCGGTATTTTTGTCGATTAAACCTTCGCTTACCATATCAACAGCGCATCTTACAGCCGCGGTTCCCGCGCGCTTGCCGTTACGTGTTTGCAGAATGAAAAGCACTCCCTGCTGGACGGTAAATTCCATATCCTGCATGTCTGTAAAGTATTTTTCAAGACGGTTTTTAATCGCGACAAGCTGTTTATAGATAGCAGGATTCTTTTTTTCCAGAGTTGAGATTCTTTCCGGCGTTCTGATACCGGCGACAACATCTTCACCCTGCGCGTTCATCAGATACTCACCGTAGAATTCATTAATACCGGTGCTGGGATCGCGGCTGAAACAAACGCCCGTTCCCGAGTCGTCGCCGAAATTGCCGAAAACCATTGATTGAACGTTTACAGCGGTTCCTTTTAAGCCTTTAATATCTTCTATTTGACGGTATTTAATCGCTCTTTCACACATCCATGAACCAAAAACCGCGTTAATAGCGCCCCAAAGCTGATCAAGCGGGTCCTGCGGAAAATCTTTTCCTGTATCTTTTTTTACGATTTGTTTGTATTGATCAACCAGTTTTTCAAGATCGGACGCGTTAAGATCGGTGTCAAGTTCGACATTTTTACTTTTTTTAACAGAAGATAAAGCGTTTTCAAAATGCTCATGCTTAACTCCCATAACAACATCGCCGTACATTTGAATAAAACGCCTGTAAGCGTCCCACGCGAAGCGGGGATTTTTGGTTTTATCAGAAAGACCTTTAACTGATTTATCGCTTATCCCAAGGTTAAGAATTGTATCCATCATACCTGGCATTGATACCGCGGCTCCCGAACGAACTGAAACTAAAAGCGGATCATTTGGATCGCCGAGTTTCTTCTTCATTACCGACTCAAGTTTCTTAAGTCCTGCCTCAACTTCTTCTTTTATACCCGCAGGGTATTTGTTTTTATTTTCATAATAGGCAGCGCACACGTCCGTGGAAATTGTAAATCCCGGAGGAACCGGAATACCAAGGTTAGTCATCTCGGCGAGGTTAGCACCTTTGCCGCCTAAAACCAATTTCATTTTTGCATCTCCGTCAGCTTTACCGTTGCCGAAGAAAAAAACATTTTTTTGTTTAGCCATTAATATTCTCCCTAATTAAATTATATATCATGATCTCTAATATGTCTACCATGATGATCAAATAATAACAACTATTTTTTTTTTTTGCAAGCTGTTATTATTAAATTATGAACTATCTTGACCTTCCTGTCTATAGAAATCAGAAAAAAATTTTATCGGTGTTGGAAAACAATCAAGCGCTTGTCGTAGAGAGTCCAACAGGTTCCGGAAAGACAACACAACTGCCTGTGATACTTTATGAAGCCGGATACGCGCAGAATGGAATCATCGGAATAACTCAGCCAAGACGAATCGCGGCTGTTTCGGTGAGCGAATTCATCGCGCGTCAAACCGAAAATACAATTCCGGGGCTCATCGGATACAAGATGCGCTTTGCAGATCAGACCAATCATGAAACTAAAATAAAAATAATGACTGACGGTATACTGCTTCAGGAGATGAAACTTGATCCATGGCTGTCAAAATACAGCCTTTTAGTCGTTGATGAAGCCCATGAAAGGAGTCTTAACATTGATTTCATCCTTGGTTTACTCAAACGGGTGATGGAAAGCAGACGTGATTTCAAAGTTATAATATCTTCCGCTACAATTAATGCTGAAGTATTCTCCGAATACTTCGGCGAATGTCCGATTGTAAAGATTGACGCGCAAAGATTTCCTGTTTCGCTGATTTATGAACAGTTAGCAGTTAGCAGAGAGCAGGGAACAGAGAGCAGAGAACAAAGAACAGAGAACAGAGGGAGAGGCAGAAGAGAATTTAGAGGTTTTGATGGTGATAAAAACGAACAGTTTTCGTCTAATTTAAGCGCTGAAGATGCTATTTTGGCGAAAATTGAGAGTATTACTACCCGTTTCATCAGCGAGAAGCGCCAAGGCGACATTTTAGTGTTTTTATCAGGTGAAAAAATAATTAAAGACTGTATGAATCGTCTTTCAATTTCTACAGTAGGAAAATTTTTACATCTAATTCCTTTGTACGGAAGACTTGGAAAGGAAGAACAGGAAAAAGTCTTTGAAGACGCGCCAAAAGGTAAAACAAAAGTTGTTATATCAACAAATATCGCGGAAACATCGGTTACGATAGACGGAATTACCGCTGTAATTGATTCAGGGCTTGCTAAATTAAACTGGTATAACCCGCGAACATTCACATCAAGCTTAATAGAAGCTCCCATTTCCAAAGCATCAGCCAATCAGCGCAAAGGACGCGCGGGAAGAACGTGCGAAGGAACATGTTACAGGCTATATACGCGCAAGGATTTTGAAAATCGATCTTTGTATACAACAGAAGAAATATTCCGCACCGATTTATCTGAAGTTATTTTAAGAATGGCTGACCTTGGCATTACTGACTTTGAAGACTTTGATTTTATAACACCGCCTGAAAGAGCGGGATTAATCAGCGGAATTGAAACATTAAATCTGCTTGAAGCGCTGGAACCTGACCGCCGTCTTTCAAAAATCGGAAAATTAATGACAGAATTTCCTTTAGCTCCCCGTCAATCGCGAATTATTGTGGAAGCAATATTGAATTATCCCGATGTTATACAGGAAACAATCATCGCAGCCGCTTTTTTATCAACACAAAGCCCGTATGTTCTGCCTCCCGGAGAAGAAACCGACGCGCGGCAGGCTCATCATCGTTTCCGTGATGATTCAGGCGATTTTGTTTCGTATCTCAAACTTTTTAAAGCCTATAACGATTCAACAAACAAGATAAAATTCTGCGACAAAAATTACCTTGACGAGCGCGCGATGGCGGAAATTGTCAATGTAACATATCAACTTGAAGAAATAATGTCTTCAATGAAAATTCCTGTTCATCAACGGACTCAACCGCTTACAAACAGTGAAACAGACGATTATTTATGCTGCATCGGACGCGGAATGATACAATTTGTCTGCGTAAAAGAAGGAAGGGGAAAGATCGGCACTTACCGAAGCTTAACAGCCGATAAAATAATAATTCACCCGGGATCTGTCATGTTCCGCGCGGATCCTCCCTTCATTGTCGCCGGTGAAATTGTAAAAACATCGCGAATGTACGCAATGTCGGTCTCTCCGCTTTCAAAAACAGCGCTGCAGCGCTTATCCAGCCATCTGCAGAGTAATTTATCAGGCGATCTTTTTGTTGAATACGAAAGAGAAGACGGCAAAAGAGCGGAAAGAAAAAAATTACACAGACAAGTTATAAGAGACTTTACTAATAACATCAAAATAGAAAGCGAAGTTTTCGAAATAACTACAATAAAAGGAAAGAAAACCGTCGTACTCCCCTGGGAAAAACTAATTCGTATCCGCGAAAACCTTTCTGCGGAAACTGTTTACAAAAATATAAAAGGAAAAATAATTATTAATAATCATTTTAACCTTCTTGAAGGAGAAAAACTCGAATTAATTCTTTCACTCGCTCCTACTCTGGATGTAGAAGGCGTTTTTTCCCGTACCTGGCCTAGAAAAGAAAATTTTAATTCGCAGGAAAACCTTGACGCTCTTTTACGCCACCTCGACAGTCTTGCAAAGCCGGTCAGATGGAAAAAAAACTCAAAAGACCTGGGCTTTTTAGGTCTTTTCACAGACGGACAAGGAAATTACTGGTTTAGAGCTTCACGAGGCTTTCACACAAGCGTAAACGAAAGCCTTTCCAGCCTTGAATCTCTTATTGACGAGCTTGCTGAAGAGGTTGATATTGAGCTGAAGCATGTGGTGAATCAGTGTTATAGAAGGTTGTCAGACTACCTGGTGTAATAAAGATTAAAAACATAGCGGCAGGTCTCGCTGTTTATAGAAAGTATCATGCCGGTTCACCGCCTGAAAGACCTGCCCGCTCTTAATTCCTGGTATATCTTGCCGTAATTACTGCGTTACCGGTTATAGTAACGGTAGTAGTCTCTGCGGAAGGGGTTGCGGCGGTGCCGCCTGTTACCTGCCAGCCGCTAAATGTATATCCGCCGATATTAATTGCGGTTACAGTTATTGGAACACTGCGGTAGTAACTCCCTGACCAGCTTCCTGACGCAGGAATAGTCAAATTTGTCGCATTGTTAAGTTTAATTGCCGCGTTAGGAATAGCCGCGCTGCCGTCGCTTACATTCAAGGTTACGGTTGATAAACCTGACGTGCCGCCAAGAGTTACACCCAAATTAGCGGCGTTAAAATGCGCAGGTAGAATGGTATTAACCATTCTTGCTCTTATGTTTGTCAGATAATTTCTGGTATTATTAATTGTTCCGTCAAAATCATTCCATGAAGTATTAAATCTTTGCCAATAATCAGACATTAATGGCTTATGAATCGCCGCCAGCCTGTTTAATTCCGCTGTAAAGTTAGCGGTAAGAAAGTTTATATTGTATAAATCCAGCATTGTATTGATAAATTGCCGGCAAAAATCACTATTAGTCATTAATTTTTTAAATAATTGATTATTCGGATTACTGTTATGTGATCCGTTTACAATTTCGTTAATAGGATCCCTGTTAGAGGCGTCATTATAAATATTCAAAGCATATTCGGTATCAAACATTTGGTAACGCCATTTAGTGTCGCCATATGGATTACCGGGTTCTGCAACGCGCGTTCTCCACAACCGGTAATTATTCTGCGGCCAATCCTGATTATTTATATAGATTTGAGCAGCCCAATAGTCGATAAAGCTATGAATATCAAAAATTTTGCAGAATTCCGCGTAATTTGCGGCGTTCATCTCCTTGTCTTTATAACTTACCATATTATAATACAGGGATTCTTCACCCGGCAGACCGTCATCAAGTCCTCCGTTGTCATAAGAGATAACATTATTTCTGTCTACACCGTATTTATATTCAGTATGATTGTCGCTGTACCTCTCCTGAAGATTATAAAAGCCCCAGTATTCGCCGTTTATATATACAATGCAGGGTACCGCGGCTTGTGTGGCAAAATTACGATCTATTAACAGGTTTTGAACAAAAACATCAAGTAATTTTGTTTGCTCCGTATCATTTCCGCCGTTCCTTAACATAAAACTCTTGTATGTTGTGATAGGCTGCCCGTCAGACTGTACTGCGCCGGGAATTAGATCATAATCCCGAAGATTATTTATACCTCCGTGCTCTGATTTAAAGTATACATTTAAACTTTTCTGAGCTCTGTCTCTGGACCATCCGCCGCGCACGCGTATGCCGACCGTAGTGGAGAGATCAAGGGTTCTGCCGGTAGCATTTCCTTTAAAAAGCTCTAAAACCGAAGGCCGTTCCCATTGCGCTCCCCTCTGACAAAAATTATATATATTGGAGTAATTATACGCGGCAGTGCCGTCCCATCTGTTATATGATCGTCCGCGGACAAAAATGCCATAATCAACATCTACAAGATTATAAGGATCCGTAACAAAGGACATAACGGGATGATTTGCGTATTTTGACAAATTATTTCCGATAAAAAAGGTTCTTGTTATAGCATCGCTTGTATTGCCTTTTTCATCTGCCGCTACTGCGCGTATTACTGTGGCTTTCGGCACCTGATTATTATCAGGAGTATAATAAGTATTTGGATGCCCGCGAGGATCACTTATAAGCATATAGAATTGTTCCGAATATGACGCCAAACGATTCTGCTGTACGGGATTATTACGATCTACAACCTGTATTGGAGCAGTGTATTCGCGTATTACCCCTGTACTGGACGCTTTCGAAGGTACGGGAATACTTCCGTCTATTGAGTAATAAATTTTGCGTCCCGCGGCGGCTGTCAATGTAAGCGGGAACGATTGTGCGTAGAGCCCGCTTATATGGGAGAAAACAGGCGGCTCTACAATTCCATCCGGCTCAGAAAACGGATCCCATTCGCCGTCTTCACTATATCTTGGTCTGAATCTTTCAAGATCATCGTTATTTATACCGTTATTACCGCTAACTCTCCTATAATCAATCCTTTCAAAGTCATTAAAATTATTGTCGGTATCAACAAGTGATTTGCGCCGCGCGGCTGCCTGTTTAGAGATCGGAGAAAATACCATTGTTTCAAACGCGTCAACGCTGGCTGCGTTTGAATTATAAGCGCCGAGCATATCCACATAACCGGTTACTGTGCCTTCTGTTACAGAGAATGGATTTTCAACAGTAAGCTTATTTTGATTCTCCATAAGCGCGATTTTATAACCCTGATTGCTTAATTTGAATGTATCAACAGTAAGATCGGCATTTTCTATATATAAGCGGCTTTCACCGGTCTCTGTACCTAACGGGCCCCTGATAAGGTATGAACATTTGGCGGGAATACTTCCTGTCAGTTCAATAATTGTCCAATTTGCGCCTGTCGCGCCGTAATGCAGAGAAAAAGCGCTTAATTCGACTGACTTATCACCGGTATTATATAATTCCACAAAACTTCTGGTTATTGCGCCGTCGGTGGAAGCGCCGGCTTGCAGAATTAACAGTTTCTCATTTATTTTAATCGGTTTTTCTGTCTCATCTGTTTTATCTGTATCCTTTGCGTTTTTTTTTGTATCAATTGCATTTTCATGACATCCCTGCATGAAAATAAAAACAATCAGAAAGACGGCAGCCGCAGTTTTATTTAATTTAAATTTTTCCATATAAACCTCTTTAATATTATACAGGTTTTACGGCAAAGTAGAAAGTATAAAATAATTACACTTTTTTAATACAGCAAACCTGCCTGCCTTGTCATGACAGAGAGCAATTCTCACCTTGCAATTTTTTTTTTTTTCACCTACTCTATCAATATGACGTTCACTTTCTACAACACGTTAGGCCGCAGTAAACAGCTTTTTAAACCCATAAAAGACGGAAAAGTCGGTTTTTACGGCTGCGGTCCTACCGTTTACAATTACGCTCATATAGGAAATTTACGCGCCTATGTGCATCATGATATATTGGTGCGATCTTTGCGTCTAGCCGGCTTCGATGTTAATCATGTAATGAACATAACAGATGTCGGGCATCTTTCAGATGATGCCGATAACGGCGATGATAAAATGGTAAAAAGCGCGGAAGAACGTGGAAAAAGCGTCCTTGAAATAGCGGATTTTTACACTCAGGCCTTTTTTAATGATACCGACAGGATGAATATTAAACGTCCGACTGTGGTATGCAAGGCGACAGAGCATATTGCCGAAATGATCGCCCTGATCGAACAGATTGAAAAGAACGGTTTTACATATTTCTCAGGCGGCAATCTTTACTTCGATATCGCGAAATTCCCTTCTTACGGAGAACTTGCCCTTCTCAGGCTGGAAGACTTAAAAGCCGGAGCCCGTATCAAACAGGACGAAAACAAACGCAATCCTGGTGATTTTGTACTTTGGTTTACAAAAAGTAAATTCGCGAATCAGGCGTTGGTTTGGGACAGCCCCTGGGGACGGGGTTACCCTGGCTGGCACATTGAATGTTCCGCGATGAGCATGAAATATCTGGGCGATCAATTTGATATTCACGCGGGCGGCATCGATCATATCCCAATTCACCACACAAACGAAATCGCTCAGAGCGAGGCGGCAACAGGGAAAAAACCGTGGGTATCGTACTGGCTTCACAATGAATTTCTTGTGATTGACAGGGAGAAAGTCTCAAAATCGGCAGGCGGTTTCCTCACTCTGCAAAAACTTGTTGATGAAGGCTACGATCCCCTTGATTACCGCTACTTCCTGATTGGCGGGCATTACCGCAGCCAGCTTCAGTTTTCATTCGAAAGCCTGAAAGGTGCGAAAAATTCCCGCCGATCGTTGATTGACAAGGCGCGGGCTTTGGCGGATAAGACAGGGTATGACGGAACACAGGATTACACAGGTCATATGGAAGGATTTGAGAAAGCGATTGAGGATGATCTTAATACCCCAAGGGCTTTAGCGGAAATGTGGGGGGTATTAAGGGACGGATCGGCTTCGCCAGGGGCTCTTGAGGCTGTTTTTTATATGGATAGAGTACTGGGGCTTGGGCTTGAAGACGCGGTAAAGAACGGCGTAAATACCGAAAAAATCAACATAAATGATGAATTTGAGCGGGAAATCGAGGAATTGATAGCTAAACGGGCTAAGGCTAAAAGCGCAAAAGATTTTACCGCGGCAGATAGTATAAGACAAAGTTTGAAAGATCGTGGTATAATATTGGAAGACAGCCCCGCTGGAACTACGTGGAAATCATGTAACAAATAAGGAAAAAGCTTGTTTAAAAATATAGAGGGTACATTAAAAGATGACGCAAAAGCGGGTCAAACAGGGTTTGAGCATCCAAAGGCTGAGCAAGGAGGCGGGCATCCGGGGTTTGAGGGAACTCGGCCTTTGCATGATTTTAACCGCGAATTCAAGCGTCTCTACGATTCTACCTTTCAGGTTCTGTTCAGGGTAGCTTATAGGGTTACAGGTAATGCGGAAGCGGCGGAAGATCTTTGTCAGGACAGTTTTTTCCGGCTTTATGAGAAAAACATGGTTTTTCCAAATCCGGAGGAGGCGAAATACTGGCTAATTCGCGTTGTAAAAAACGCGGCGTTAAATTACGCAAAACGGAAGGAGAGAGAGCGCAGGGCGTATCAGCGGGCATTTAAAGAAGATTATAGACAGGTGGAAACCGGAGAAGGGTTGCTTGTAAAAAAAGAGACAAGCGAAGAAGTTCAGATCGCCCTGAATAAACTTCCGGAAAATTTACGGATGGTATTAATTTTAAAAGAATATGCCGAGATGAATTATAAGGAAATTGGTAAAACGCTTGGCATTAGCGAAGGGAATGTAAAGGTACGGGTTTTCAGAGCCCGTGAGCGGTTAGCCGCGCTTTTACTGGCAATCGAAAGCGAGCAGCTTGCAAGTAAGCTTGAAGAAGCTGCTCTAAATCGAGGGGAATAATATGTGTCCTGATCCACGTCTTCTTTCAATCTATATTGACGGAGAGCTGCCGTCTCCGTGGAAAGAAAAATTGCAAGATCACTTTGCTCAATGTCCTGCGTGTAAAGAAAAAGTTGAGAAATTCAGGCAGCTTCACGCTATATTCGAAAAAGACAAGTCAGAAAACCGCGCATTCACAGAAATTCCCGGACAGGCAAAGATGAGAGTTTGGGAAAACTTTGAAACAAGACAGGGTTTTAAACCCCGCCAAAATGTGTGGCGGCGCAGGCTTTCAATTCCCTTGCCGGCTGCAGCCGCAGCTGCCCTCATCATTCTGCTGCTGGCTGTATTCTGGCTGAGGATTGGCTCCGATCATCCTGAATCTGCCGACAAATCGAATTTTATACTTGCGTCAGAAATGGAAAGAATCGAAGAAGTCCCCGGCATTATTCCTGCCGCGGATATAAGCGGAGTTCTGCAATATTTGAATCCTGCCGGCAGCGGAACAAATATTATTATCCTGCATTTACCGGAAAACCAGAGTTTTTTTAGAGCGGGAGAACCTGAAATAATCAGGGCAGCCGATTTTACGAGGAGATGATTATAGTGAATCGAACGAGCCAACACATTTTCCTTGTCTGCATTATCTGTATTTTAACGGCAGGTAGTTTTCTGAGTGCCCAGGAACATCAGGTGCTGAATGAAGGACCGGGAAGAGGGGTATCGGGACACAGAAGGCAGATAGTTTTAGATATAAACGCGAGAGTGCTGCAGAATGAACAAGCCGTCTGGTACGCAGCCGATCAAAAGATAACAATCTCAGGCGCCCCTGTAAGTATCCAGCTTGAAAATTCAAATCTTAAAGTGGTAGCGCAGTTTACTCCGTATATACGCAGAAACGGCGGTAATGTTCTGGTTGCTCAGGTGCAAATATACACAAACAATCCCGATCAGGGAGTTAATTATTATACATCAATGCAAATCATCCCCATGGAATTTGACGAACCTATCTACTTCTTTCCGCTTGGCAGACCGGAAGAATCATCAACTTCTTCAATCGAAATTATACTCACAGTAACCCGATACAGAGAAACTGCCAATCACGAAACAGATAATGCAAGTAATAATGACTAACGGTAAAATGCGGTTTATTTTATCTATTTTTCTTTTATTCTTTCTTTCATGTGATTCTAAAGCGCCTGTTATAACATCCATCGATCCAAAAATCGGCAGAATGGGCGAAGTTATAACTCTAACCGGAAGTAATTTCGGAGAATCACGCGATGAAGCGTATGTAACAATTGCGGGGATTGCGCCTACCAATTCATCGTACCATTTATGGCAGGATGACTGTATCATTGTCAGAGTTCCAGAATTGGGAGAATCCGGGCTGGTTTATGTGCATACAGACGGAAAAAAAAGCAATGGTATGCTTTTTTCAAATTCCGCCATTGTGCCAAGACCTGTTGAAGGTGAAGAATTAGGCTTGCAGCCGCGGATAACATCCGTTAACCCGCAGTCAGGCTCACCTGGTACGCTTGTGGTAATCAGCGGGAATAACTTTGGAGTGTTACACGAAAACACATCGCAAAGCTCCGGGGTTTTCTTTTCATGGGATTACGACTCGGGGCCGGTAAATCCGTATGTTGTAAGAGAGCCGGAATTTATCGAAGTATCGGAAATTGAAGCCGGCTATGAATCGTGGAACGCGCGCGAAATTCGTGTTCGTATACCGGACGGAGCTGTCAGCGGAAATATCGAAGTAAGAACATCTCATGGAACTTCAAGGCCGGTTTTTTTTGATGTAAATAACAGATCCGGTATAAAAAATTTCAAAGACAAGCGCAGTTATACCGTAAATTATCCGGTCGATATCAGAGTCCTTGAAGCGGAAAGGCCGAATACCCTTTATCTTTGGATACCAAAGCCGGTAAATTCGCCGTCACAGAGAAATGTCAGCATGATTTACCGCAATATTGAACCTTTTATCGAAAACCACCGAGGAGTAAGTCTTTTCAAGCTTGATAATCTGGTTTCCGGCGCAAATCAATCAGTTACTTTATCCTACCGCGTTGATGTTTATGCCGTAGAAACAGGGGTGAGTCCGTTATCAATCAGACAGGATACAACTGCCGTTTCTGCATTACATACTCAAAACTCGGAACTAATACCGGCGGATAATCAGCGTATCAGAACGATAGTCAGTACCGCCGTAGGCAGGGAACAAAATCCGTTTTTAAAAGCAAGGGCGTTATACAATTGGATAATTCGAAATATTGAGTTCAATAACGACACGCAGTCCGCCGCGGATATTGTTACGGCGCTGGAAGAAAGACGCGCCGACACATGCAATGCCGCGCTGCTATTCACAGCAATGACGCGCGCCGCGGGGATCCCATGCATTCCGATTGCAGGCGTGCTGATAGACCGCCAAGGACAAACAACCCGCCACTATTGGGCTGAATTCTGGATCGAAGGTTTCGGCTGGGTACCTGTTGATCCCGCGATGGGCGCGGGCGCAGTAAAAATCGAAGGCACATCAATGCAGGAAGATACAATACAAGATCATTTTAATTATTATTTCGGCAACATTGACAATATGCGCATCGCTTTTTCCAGAGGAGAGCTTACGCTTTCTCAAATTGAAAACCGCGGCAGGCTGGTTTCTCATACGCAGTCATATTCGCTGCAGAATATCTGGGAAGAAGCTTCAGGCGGACTGGAATCGTATTCAAGTCTTTGGGGTAATATAGCAATCAGCGGCATCTATATGCAATAGCTGTTTATAAAGGAGATTAAAATGGTAACTGTTATTTCACTGGGCGGATCGATTGTCGCGCCGTTAACTTACACCGAGCCGTCAGACGAAGGTTCCAGCCTGACCGGCATCGATGTTGAATTCTTAAAAAAATTTGTACGCATGATACGTTTGTTTATCGAAACGGATTTAAACAGGCATTTTATTTTTGTAGTCGGCGGCGGCGCTCCCGCCCGGCGTTATCAGAACGCTTACCGCGAAATTACGGAGAATTTTATAAAAGATGAACCTGCCGCCCAGAGCGGCGATGGTTCCCGCTCGGATGAAGCTGACTGGATAGGGATAATGGCAACGCGGCTTAATGCCCGGCTTGTAAAAGCTATTTTTAGCGAATGGTGCAATCAGGAGGTTGTTACAAACCCCTGCGAGGTGGAACCTCTTACAGGGCGCGTACTTGTCGCCGCAGGCTGGAAACCTGGCTTTTCAACGGATTACGACGCTGTCCTGTTAGCGGAACGTTTCGGCGCCGATATGGTGATAAACCTTTCCAATATCGAAAAAGTTTACACTGCCGATCCCAAAATCGATCCTAAAGCGAAGCCTATCGACAAAATTTCATGGGCTGATTTCCGCGCCATAGTCGGCGATGAATGGGTTCCCGGAAAAAATGTCCCATTCGATCCGGTCGCAAGCAGGCATTCTGAAAAGATTGGATTGAAGGTAGTCTGCGCAGGCGGGAAGGATTTGGATAATCTGGGGAAGATTCTCCGAGGGGAAGAGTTTTTCGGGACAGAGATTGGGTAGTACGGGGCAGCTCGTGTTATGTGCAAATATTCTATAAAAATCTTGCTTATTGGAGGCAATAATGAAAAATATTAATAGAATAACAGGCTGTATATTTCTTGCGGTTTTTGTTATTGGCTGCGTCGCGAAACCGGAAACTTCCAAAGAAAATAATATTGAAGAAAAAAATTTAAGCGATTTTAATCACATTTTAGAAAAATACCGAAACGGCGTTCTAGCAAATCGCGACGGAGAAAAGCTGCGGACACAAATAATGACGTTTTCATATGCCGAAGAAAACAGGGCTTATTTCTGCACAACAAGCGACAAACCGCTTTATGAACAGCTTATTTCTTATCCATATGTTTCATACTGCGCATTTCCAGAGGATTGGGAACCTGTTGTGTCATTAAACGGCAGAGCTGTTTTTGTCGATGATAAAGCTGTTAAAGAACACGCTTTAGACAGCAATTATTATGCAAAGAGAAATTTTAAAAGTGTTGATAATCCTCTTTTAAAAGTTTTTTATATTGATGTAGAAATCATTGAAACATACAGTTACAAAGGGACAAATATTTATACCGCGAAATAAAATATATATTTAAAGACTTATAACGACAGAAAACCATTGCAGCGAAAGGACAGAGCTTAATGATTAGAGAGAGACAAAAACAAACTGGTTCTTTCTATACTCAAAGTAAAATCGCTGAAAGTATCGTAAATTGGGCTATCAGAAGCAGCAGTGACTGCATACTGGAACCTTCCTTTGGTGATGGAATATTTATCGACAAGTCATTTTATCGTTACAAAACTTTTGGCAACGCAAACCCGAACATCACTGCAGTAGAAATACAGCCGGAAATTGTTGAGCGCGTTCGTATGCAGCTTCCTTTAAATAAAATCATTGAACACGTTGATTTCTGATTTTCTCTCGCTTAATTTAGATAATATGTATGACGCTGTTATAGGGAATCCGCCATATGTTGTAATAAAAAATTTACCGTCCAAGCAGCGCTTGACAGCCCGAAACATTATTGATAAACATGATGTCCAATGTCCAAATAATGGAAGCCTATGGTTCCCTTTTGTTTTACATTCCATTCCCGCAATCAAACCAAACGGGCGGCTGGCGTTTGTTCTGCCGTTTGAAATCACTCACGCCCGTTATGCTTACGGGCTTTGGAAAATATTATCTCAACACTTTTCAAATCTTTCAATTTACCGCATATATGAAGATTTCTTTCCCAATGTCGACGTAGAAACAGTTCTGCTTTTCGCTGAGGGGAAAGGCGGCAAAACATCCAGTGTGGAGTATTATATATATAATACTGTTAATGATCTTCTAAAAAACAATGCGGCACAGCGCCAACAGATCGCATTGCAAAACATATTAAACAATGACAAACCGTTTATCTCCACATTGCTGACATCGGCACAACGGCAATTATTACAACGAATAAAAAAGCATAACATCGTAACGCCGATTATTAAAAGCTGTAAATTTAAAATAGGATATGTATCAGCCGATAAAAATTATTTCCATCCCAATGCAGATGTTGTTAAACACTATTCAATTCCACAAAGAAATCTTCATCCGGCAATATTAAATTCAAAGGAGTTGAATGGATGTTCAGGAATCGGCATTGATGTTTCAGCCGGAGAGTGCGCGTCTAATTTATATTATCCCAAAAAAATAACAAAAGGAGACAGACTTTATATACAGAGCGGAGAAATAAAGGGGGTGCATCAGCGTTATAAATGCCGTCAGCGTGATCCATGGTACATTACGCCAAATCTTGAAGTGCCTGATGTTATATTATCGGTGTTTGGAGAAATGCCGAAATTGGTAATAAACAAAGGGCAATATGTGGTTTCAAACAGTCTTTTATGCGGCGACTTAAGAAATACTGCCGCAAAGCAATTATTATGCCGTTGGTATAATAGTTTGACCTTATTGTCATTAGAATTAAATGTTCATTCGTTAGGCGGCGGGAGTTTTGTCATTATCCCCGGAGAAGCCGACAGATTAGAGATAGTGGATAATATTCCACAACAAAAAATATCAGCAATCTATTCGCAGCTTAATGCAACAGTAAAAAAACTAGGGGTAGAAGCGGCGTATATACTTGGTGATAGACTTGTATTGCAGGAAATTTTTGGCTTATCAGATAATGATCTGAAAATTATCCGTGAAGCAATTCATTTACTTAAAAATTGGAGAACACCTGCAAAGCGGAGGCAAGAATAGGATACATTCTAACGGGTATCTCTAAAGACATCTTTTTTCAGAAATGAATCGTTTATAGTTGAAAATATTTATAAATGTATTATAATGATCTATAAATATTGGCATTTTACAGCCATATTGTAAAACATCAATAATTTTTGCGGAGGTATAGTGATGAATAAAAATAGAATGGTAGTTAATCTGTCGGTTTGTTTCTTGTTAGTTATTTTGCTTGTATCATGCGGGCAAACTTCCAACGGCGAAAGCAATTCTACACCCAACAATTACGACGGCACGATAAATGTTGTAAAAATAGAGGCAAAAGAACTCTTGTCTCCGTACGGAGAACAGGACCCGGCGGCGAAAACAATTGCCAACGGAGCGAATGACTTTGCTTTTCGCTTAAGCGGCGCGCTGCTGGAAGGCGCAGACGATAAAAATTTTGTCTGCTCTCCTTTCTCTGTCTGGCTGCCGTTAGCCGCTCTTGCTAATGCGGCAAATGACCAAAGTAAGCCGGCTCTTTTGACCGCATTGGGCGCGGCAGGAATGAATGAAACTGATGTTAACAGAACGGCGTCGCGGATGCTCTATAGCATGACAAAATTACAAAATAAAGACAATGAATACCAGGAATACTATAACCCAATTAAAATAGCCAACGCCATTTTTGTCGAAAACAATGTAACGCTCCGAAATGAGTTTGCTCAATCATTTATGGATTTTTTCCGGGGAAGCTCCATTAATGTTGATTTTTCTTCACAAAACGCGGTCGATGCGGTAAACCAATGGGCAAGCGATAACACAGACGGACTCATAAAAAATGTGGTGCAGGAATTTCCTGAGAACACCGTTGCCGCTATTGCCAACGCGATCTATTTTTCAGATAAATGGGAACTGGAATTCGATACTAAAAAAACAAAGGAAGACGTATTCTACGCGCCGTCGGGAAAAAGTACGGCGTTTTATATGCTGCGCGAAGAACGCTCTCAAAGAGGTTATTATGAGGATGACAAAATACAGGCTCTGCCGCTTGTTTTTACACAAGGAGGCGGTATGTATATTATACTTCCAAAATCAGGCAGCGCCGCGGAATTATTAGCATCCATGACAAATAATTATTTCCTTGAAATACAACGAAAAGGACAGCTTGGCAATGGCAAACTTCTCCTTCCTCGTTTTTCAATAGATAATAATATTGATAATTTAAAAGAATCGCTTATTAAGCTGGGCGTTCCGCTGTTTGACGAAAATACCGCGCCGCTTACAGGCGGATTAATCGAAGAAAATTTTCGAGTATTTCTGACAGATGCAGCGCAAAAAGCGCTTATTAAAGTAGATGAAAAAGGAACTACCGCCGCCGCTGTAACAGTAATGACAGCAGGTATAACCTCTGTGCCGCCTGACGGAATACCGTTTGAAATGATTTGTAACAGACCATTTGTGTTTATACTGTACGAAAGCACATATGACGGCGGCGCTCAAATTTTATTTACTGGCGTTGTGAATAAACCATAATATTTTTTATTATACTCAAACCATGAAAATCAATACCATAATCCACGGAGATTGTATTGAGGAATTAATGAAAATTAAAGAAAACTCAATAGATTTGATTTTCGCGGATCCTCCGTATAATATGCAGTTGAAAAACGCGTTATACCGGCCAAATAATACAAAAGTTGACGGAGTAGATGATGAATGGGATAAATTTGCCTCATTTTCCGAATATGATAATTTCTGCATATCATGGTTAAAAGAGTGTAAACGCGTACTAAAAGATTCGGGCACAATTTGGGTCATCGGCAGCTATCATAATATCTTTCGCATTGGAAATATTATGTTGGATTTAGGGTTTTGGATTTTAAACGACGTAACCTGGCATAAAACAAATCCCATGCCCAATTTTTTGGGAACAAGGTTTACCAATGCCACAGAAACACTTTTGTGGTGTTCAAAAGGCGAACAGCATAAAAAATATATATTTAATCATACATTGATGAAAAAATATAATGGCAGCAAACAAATGACATCAGTTTGGCGGATTGGATTATGTATAGGAGAAGAGCGTCTGAAAGGAGAAGACGGCAAAAAGGCTCATTCAACACAAAAGCCTGAAGAATTATTAAAAAGGGTAATTCTGTCAACATCCAAAAAAGGCGGCGTTGTGCTTGATCCGTTTTTTGGCACAGGTACTACCGGAGCTGTCGCAAAAAAATTAGGACGAAATTTTATTGGCATTGAAAAAGAATCCGAATATATTACTGTTGCGAAAAAAAGAATAAATGAGATTACGTATTTATTGCCGGAAGCCGGCTGGGAGGAAGAAGATAAGGAAAAACAGGAAAGAGTCCCGTTTAAAACATTATTAAATGAAAAATTAATTAAAATAGGCGAACCGCTGTATAGTCAAAAAGGAAATAGCGCCGCCGCAATTGCCGGATGTGCAACAGCCATTGTGTTACAAAACGGGAAGCTGGAATATAATGAACAAATTGGTTCAATACACAGGATTGGCGCGATAATTCAACAAACGCCGTCATGTAATGGATGGAAATTTTGGTACATAATACGTGAAGATAAATCAATTCTGATTGATGATATAAGAAAAGAGTATTTGCGGAGAATAAAGAATCCTGCCAGAGTCAATGACTGATTTATCCGCACTCCCCGTCTCTCCCTGTAAGAATATCAAGCCCATGCTTCAGCTCGCCAATAATTACATCTAAATTTTCGCGGACAGCTTTCGGGCTTCCGGGAAGATTGACAATGAGGGTACTGCCCCTGATTGCGGCAACAGAGCGGCTAAACATCGCTCTTTTTGTAACAGCCATACTCGCGGCGCGCATCGCTTCTGCTATCCCCGGCACAAGCCGCCGCGCGATTGACATAACCGCTTCGGGCATACAGTCACGCGGAGAAAGACCGGTGCCTCCCGTTGTCAGAATAAGATCGGCAAGGCTGTTATCACAAATTCTTTTAAGTTCTTTTTCGATCCCGTCTTGATCATCGGCTAACAAAGTGTATCCTATGGCAGTATAACCCGCCGCTTCTGCAATCTCTCTGACAACATTTCCGCTAATATCTTCCCTCTCGCCTTTAGAACCTTTATCACTGGCAGTAATAACCCAAACACGATAGGATTGCGCTTCGCTTTGTGTAAATTTTTCTTTGTTATCTGTTCTCTGCTCTTCGCGTACATTGATTTCATCATCAACAGCGATAAAACCGCCCCTGACAACTTTCGCGAAAACGCCTTCACGCGGCATTATACAGTCACCCATTGTATTGAAAATCGCGCAATGGTTATGGCATTCTTTTCCGATTTGGGTTATTTCCAGAACCGCGCCGCCGCATTCAAGGATTGCGCCGATGGGGAGAGAACGAAGATCGATTCCGTCCACAACAAGGTTTTCTCCAAAGCCGCCGTCTTTTACGCTTGCTCCCTTCGAGCGAAAGTCTTCAATCTTTTGATGAGAAAGAAGGCTTACCTGTCTGTGCCAACCGCCCGCATGCGCGTCGCCTGAAAGACCGTGGTTCGCGATAAGTTCGGCTTTTCCAATATTGTGTTTCGCGGTTCCTTTGCCGGCGCTTATACAAACTGCTAATATTTTTCCCATGCGGAAATTATAGCATAATAAAACAACATATTTACCCACTAGCCAACCGCAGAAAAATATATAAAAATATAATTATGAAAACCAAAATTATAAGAAATCTGACTATTATAACTTTACTGCTCTTCACGGCCATTATCGCGGCAAGCTGCTCGCCGCAAAAGGCTGAAGCGCAGCAGCTGCAGAAACCGCAGGGCGAGACTCAGCTCCCGCAGCCAGACGCGGCGCAGGAAAACGACGGAACGCCGGTCGTCTATTTTACCAAAAGAATAAACCCGGAAGGACTGATGGCGGTTTATGAAGCCCTTGGACGCGAGGCAAAAGGCAAGGTCGCGGTCAAAATACACACGGGAGAGCCGGGTAACCGCCATTTTCTCGCACCTGCGCTCATTAAAGACCTTGTGCAGCGGGTGAACGGCACAATCGTAGAGGCTAACACTGTTTACGGCGGAAGGAGAGCAACCGCCGCCGCGCATTATCAGGTTGCGCGCGATCACGGGTTTGCGGCAATAGCGCCTGTTGTCATCATGGATGAAAGAGCCGAGATCAGCCTTCCTGTCTCAGGGGGCAAGCACCTTAAGGAAAATTTTGTCGGCTCTCGTTTTTCGGAGTTTGATTTTCATATCGTTCTTTCACATTTTAAGGGACACCAGATGGGCGGCTTCGGCGGCGCTTTAAAAAATCTTTCAATCGGTTACGCTTCTTCGGCAGGCAAGGCGTGGATTCATTCCGGCGGAAAAAGCAAGACAAGGCCGTGGGGCGGAGATCAAAACAATTTTCTTGAATCGATGGCGGAAGCCGCGAAAACAATTATTGACGCGAACAGCGGAAGAATTCTCTATATCAATGTGATGAATCATCTTTCCGTTGACTGCGATTGCAACGGCAACCCAACCGCGCCGACAATGGCTGACATCGGCATACTCGCGTCGCTCGATCCTGTCGCGCTCGATCAAGCCTGCGTTGATCTTGTTTATAAAGCGGAAGACGGCGGTGATTTAATTCAACGCATTGAATCAAGAAACGGAAAGTTAACCATTGACCATGCGGAAAAAATCGGACTTGGAAGCAAAACATACAGATTGAGATCGATTGACGGTTGATATATAATAAATAATAATCACTAAGGAGAAAATTATGAAGAAGGTAATGTTTATGGGATTGATTTTAGGAGCGTTAGCAGCTACAGCATGCACGCCTGCCAGCGTCAGCAACGAAAACTTTTCCCGCAAAGTCGGACAGATGGAAATTTTTACGCTGGTCGAAGCTGAAAGGGATGGAAACGCCGGTATTCTAATCGGAGCGGATGAAGAAATATTAAACCGTTATATTCCGGCCGAAGGATTTAAACATACAGCCAACGCGTATTTAATCAAAAACGCGGATCAGATTATTCTGATTGATACAGGAACAGGCGCGGATGGTATCATAATAGAAAAAATTAAAAGTTTAGGTGTTAATCCCGAAGATGTCAATGTTGTGCTCATCACGCATTTACACGGAGACCATTACGGCAGTCTTCAAAAAGACGGAAACGCTGTTTTCCCCAACGCTACGATTTATCTTTCCGCTAAAGATGTTGAATACTTCACCGAAATAAATCCAAACGAAGGCGCCATTAACGCTCTCGCTCCTTACAGTTCGCGGATAGTAACTTTTGAACCGGGTGAACTCGAGTCAGAAGAGATATCCGCGATACTTCCTGGCATCACGCCAATAGCCGCTTACGGGCATACTCCCGGCCACACAATTTTCCTTATTGAAAACGAATATGAAAAATTGCTCATAATCGCTGACCTTCTGCATGTCGCTCTAGTTCAGTTTCCCATCCCGGAAATAAGCGCGGTATATGACGTTGACCCTGTCGCGGCGGCTCAAATTCGCCGGCAGGTTTTATCTTACGCAGCCGAAAACAAAATCCCGATAGGCGGAATGCACATTGTAAACCCCGGCACCGGTACAGTAGAAGTTGACGGCGACGGCTTTAAATTTACTCCGTTTAAATGAGGTTTTTTGAAAACTGAAGTTTTCAAAATGTGTAGAATAACATGCCGGTAGTGATCGCGGAGAGTTTAACAAAGGTATATTCTCAACAAGTCATAAAGGGACGAAGCTTACAGAATCAGAGCGGAAAGAAAGCTCTTAATGGTATTAATCTGACTATCGAAGAAGGCGAAATCTTCGGCTTTCTCGGCCCCAACGGAGCAGGAAAAACAACAGCGGTAAAACTTCTTAACGGAATGCTGCAGGTTACCGAAGGCACATGCAGCGTCTTCGGCATAGAGCCTGAGAAGTCGCTTGAAAAAATACATGCTCTTTCAGGCGTGGTAACCGAGCACGCCCAGATGTACAACAACCTGACAGGACTTCAAAACCTCTTTTTCTTCGGGGAAGTCTTCGGCATTTCTACAGAAGAAACAAAACGCCGCTCTCTGGAAATCCTTGAAAGTTTGTCCCTTCTTGACGCAAAGGACAGGAAGTTAGGTGAATATTCAACAGGTATGCGCCAAAGATTATCGCTTGCTCGCGCTTTGCTCCATCAGCCGAAAATTCTTTTTCTTGACGAGCCGACATCCGGTCTTGACCCTGAGAGCGCGCAGAGCGTAAATAACCTGATTAAAAGCCTTGCGCACGACAAGGGAACGACCGTTTTTCTTTGCACGCATCAACTTCGTTACGCAGAAGAAATTTGCGCCAAATACGGCCTTATCAGCGAAGGAAACATGCTTGCCGCAGGCTCTCTTGATGAACTTCACTCACTGGTTTTTTCAGGTTTAACAGTCGCGATTAACGCCGGAGAATTCAAAATAGAGAATAAAAAACACAGAATAGAAAACGGTGAATTGATTGTTGAGATTGATTCGATTGAAGAAGTTCCCCTGCTTGTAAAACAAATTGTTAATGCCGGCGGGAAAGTGTATCATGTGTCGGCGCGCAAACATTCGCTGGAAGAAATATATTTCGCGTTATTGGACAAACAGAAAAGGACATCGGCTCATGAATAACAAAATGCAAATTGCGATTATCAGCAAGGATATCCGCGGCATTACATCTAACAGCAGAATGCTCACTGTATTAATTGTTGTCCCTTTGGTAATGACGGTTTTGTTGCCGGCGATTTTTATTTTTACGATTCTATTTACGCCCATAGACTCGCCTGACATGCAGCAGATGCTACAGCTGCTTGAATCATCCATTCCGGAGAAAAATGACGATCTTCAGATAATGCTAATCAATCTAATACTAAATTATGTTATCCCCTTATTTTTTGTAATGATTCCAATCATGGCTTCTTCTGTTATGGCGTCAAGTTCGTTTGTGGGTGAAAAAGAAAAGAAAACCCTTGAAACCCTGCTCTACTGTCCGCTTCCGTTAAAAGATATTTTCAGCGCGAAAATACTAGCCTCATTTTTGTTAAGCATGGCTGTATCGGTCTTTTCATTTTTAATTATGATTATAATAGTAGAAATATTACTTTTCATTTTAATGGGAAGCATAGTGCTGCCGAATATAAACTGGCTCATCATGATGCTTCTTGTATCGCCCGCGGCAGCTCTCATTTCAATCAATCTGATTGTGCGCGGCTCAGCCAAAGCGCAGACTTCCGAAGAAGCGCAGCAGACAAGCATGTTTTTAATTCTTCCGCTTCTCCTGCTCATTGTCGGTCAATTTACGGGGATTATGATGCTAAGCCCGTTAGTATTTTTTATTATAGGAGCTGCGCTCGCGCTGATTGCTGTGGTTATGTTTAAGGGATCGTTCGGGAGGTTTAATTATGAGGCATTGCTGCGGTAGGCGAGGGATATTTTATTGATGTTAGTTTTTAAAAATGTTGAATATTAATTCTCTGACTTTCAAAGCGTAATCCGTGTCCTATCATCCGTCAAAAACACCCCATATCACCCATATTGGTAGTTAAAAAACAGAAAAAAACCGCCTGCCTCACCTAATTTGGTGAGTTGCTTTACGCTTTTATGGGTGTATATTTTTCATAAAAGCATATCGCGGGTATGCAAATCTATTTTAGGAGGTATACTTATGAAAAGGTATACAGCTTTTCTTGCCTGCTGTTTGGTAATGTTTATATCAGCAGGAAGCGTTTTTGCCCAGAATAACCCAAGGTATAATGTTCCGGGTCAGCAGATTATGCCAGGACAGCAGATGATGCCGGGGCAGCAGATTGTACCGGGGCAGCAAATCATTCCGGGTCAACAGATTGTACCGGGACAGCAAATCATTCCAGGTCAACTTGTGCCCGGTTATGGATATGGATTGCAGGTCGTCCCTGTTGTCCAGGCATGGACATACGGACATAAAATGCCGATTGTTTTACAGGGAAATATTGTCCAGTTTTACGGAGGAAGAAACCTCTATATATTCCGTGATTCTTCAGGTGATATACTTGTCAAAATCGGACCGAAAGAATGGCAGAATATTTGGTATCAGGGGATAAGTATCGCAGCAACCGATAATGTTGAAATCTATGGTGAAGTTCATTGGCCAAAACATAGCTGGGGCACGCCTGAAGTACATGTAAGATATATCAGAAAATTATGATATATTGAACTTGTGGGACAACTCGCCGATTAGCTGTCCCAAACAAGTTGTTTCATAAGTCAAAGAGCCGGCATGTTAGGAGTTATTCTTATGAGAAATATTATTAGTTTGACGCTTCTGCTGACAACTGCCGTTGCTTACGGGCAGGGTTTTACCGGGCCCGGAGATGTACAGACTGCAGTGGTCAGCAGGTTAATTACTGTCAGTGAAGTAAGAAATCTGCCTCATGATTCATGGGTTGTTTTATCGGGGAATATTATCAACATGCTGCCGGGCGGCAGGCAGTATACGTTCCGTGACGCGACAGGAGATATCGCAGTTGATATCGGACCAAAAGAATGGCGGGGCTTGAATGTTGATGTAACAGACCGTGTTGAAATTTACGGGGAAATTAAATTTCACCGCGGATTAATTCATATTAAAGTCCATGCCATTTCAGGCAGCGGAAGGGTAAGCCGTCTGCCGGGTCAGCCTGTAACAATAACCCAGCCTATTACGGTTAATGAAGCCGCGCGTCTTCCGCATGATTCATGGGTGGTATTAAACGGAAATATTGTAAATGCTCTGGCTTCGGGAAAGCATCACTATACATTTCGTGACGCTTCGGGAGAAATTACGGTTGATATCGGCAGAAAAGAATGGCGGGGATTATTTGTCAGCGTATCCGACAGAGTTGAGATTTGCGGGGAAGTCAAATTTCACCGCGGACTAATATATATTAAAGTTCGCGCAGTCAGGATGACAGGAGCATAAAGTTTTGCATAACAGAATAAACGTAATAATTAAAAGCCTTTTTCAAACACGCGATGAATTATCGTTTCGTAATATCAGAGGCGCTTTTCTTCCTGTTCTGCTGGTTTTTCCTGTCTCTGTCATATTGGGAAATTTGCGCTATTACGGCCACAGCATAGCGTTAGGCGGTATAGCGACTAACGAACTGATGTTTTTTATGCTTGGGTTTGGCTGGCTTATCCTCAGCTTTACGCCTAAAAATTTTATTCTTCCTTTACTTAAAATATCCGCAGTTTTATCCGCCGTCTTACTGTCATTTTTAATTTTCCTGCCGATGGGTTCATGGCAGTTTATGTTTTACATGGCTTTCAAATTTTGCGGCGGCCTATGCGCAGCCTGCGCTTTCTTCCTATTCTGTTTTGTGTTAAATAATGTTGAGCGCCTTGCCGGTATGGCAATTATTCAGGTTTACTACGGGATATATTATGCATCATGGAATATACTCCCTGATTTTCACACTGCAGGCAATACATGGATAGGAGCTGTCTTAGCGGCGGTTTTTATTGTCATTGTTTTTTGCTGCGGCGTAAGAGTAAAATCAGACACTAAAACAAATACTGAAAACGACGGCAAAGGGTCGGGAGTTATTTTTGTTATTGGCCTAGGCGTTGTTCATTACATGATTATGTGCATGAGTAATTACATCGAATGGTCTGAAAACAGCGTTTCAAGTCTTGCCTTTGGTCTTGGTACCATAATATCAATCGGACTTGTTATTATTATTCAATTATTAAAGGGCAGAAGCGCGTTATATATCTGGCTCATGTTTCTTGCCTTTTCTTTATTTGGATTAGGCGTACTTTTACTTGATACTAATGCCGCGATTACTTCCGGCTCTTTCATTTACGGATTAGGCGACAGTTTAGGTTATATAATTATCTGTTACATGTGCGCTGGCGCCATAAAAAGAAGCAAGTCGCTTAGAATGTTCAGAGTATATTGTTTTGTTTTGTTTATCCAGTACTTTATTATTTCAGGCATCTTCTCATTTTATTTTAATTATTTTGACGAGCCTAATAAATTTCTCGCGTTTGCCGTTGTTTTGGTTCTTGTCAGCTTATGTCTGTTATTCATGCCACTCATTCAAAAAAGACTGTTTGACGCGGACTGGACAGACGGTCTATATCTGCGTGACATGGAAGAATATTCAAAGCCTCTTGTAAAAACAGAAGAAATAAATAATAAGGAAAAATTAAATCTGACACCGAGAGAACAGGAAATCTTTACCTTACTCCTCAAAGGCACCTCGCCTAAAGAAATCGGCTTTACATTAAAAATAAGTTACGAAACAGTTCATCATCATCAAAAGAATTTATACAGGAAATTAGGTATTCAGAGTATACAGGAGCTTTTTGCTAAATATAGTTCTGTTGTATAATCATTGCTTTCATACTTAAAATCTATAATAATCCAAAAGCGGCTTTACCTTTGGATCATTACTGTAATATTGATTCAATAAAGTTTCCACATTATTAAAACCTTGACGATTACCAACGGCATTATAATCTTCAACAAGTATAGACAATAAATACGCAAAGTTTCTTTTTAAATTAATAATGTTATTGTCACCGGAAGTCATCATTTTGTGAATATCTATATTATCAAAAATAAATTCGCCAAGAGCGATTATCTCCTGATGATTTCTATTTGGTATATCCGCGTATAAATCCATCAGAAAACAAACTCTGGAAATATTATACTTATCATAAATAACCGATTTCTCCGCGTTCTCTGTATTTTTTCTGTTTACTGCATGAATATAATAATAATCACCGATTGATTGAACAGGGTTTGATATTGCCCATTGGTTAACCGGAACATTGTAACTATTTCCTGTTTTAAAATAATCAATAATGGTATTACTTTTATTAAGTTTGATTACACCATGTACTAAAGTTGGATTTAAAGCCGCTATTGCGACAGAAGAGCTTAATTTTAATTGTGAAAAAAACCAAAAGCCGAATTGCGCCGCTTCAAAACAAAAACCTTCCCGCTTTATAATAAAATCATTTAATTGCTTGTATCCCAAACCGGGATCAAAAGGCGTTCCTGTCAAACCTTTGATATTCAATGTGTCCATTACCATGATAAACTTTCTTTCCGCTTCATCTAATGTTATCTGCTCATTCTGCCAGCCGATGCCTAATATGCCATTTATAGCGTTCATTACAGTACCCTGTCTGTCGTCCATCCAGAGTAAAGGCAAATTATTTGCATGGATATATTCGCTTACTTCGTTTTCGATTGCGGTTGTTTCACTGCTAAATATATTATCAAAACGAATATTTATATAGTAATGATTGACTATTTCGTTTATTTCCAGCCTGCCGTTATTTTCTCCCTGTATTATCCCGTTTATGAAAAAACCAATGTCGGCATTGCCGTATCTATTGATAAATTCATCGTAACCTTCTCCGGCATTTTTATCTATTACGCCGTTTTGATTTTTATCATTCATTCCGAGCTGTCTGACATAGATTTGCTCAAGAGGCGAAAATAACATTATCTGAAGGTTTTTTGTTAAGTGTGTATCCGTTTGTGATGATACACTTTGTTTTTTTGTACTTTTAAATAAATCCTGAAGTAAGAAGAGAATATATATTGTTATTATAGCAATTAATAATAAAGATAAAATAATTTGCTTTTTCATAACTTTAATTTTATTGGCTCTTCCGGCTATATGGTGGAAGGGAACATATCTAAATTTCCCAAATGAAAGAGGACAGCATTTCTAAATCTATCTCTGTTTCTGAAACCGCAGGCCATGCGTTTAATCCGTTGAATACTGTTATTCTTTGATTCAACCATGCCGTTAGTTGTTTTTAAGCGTATCGCGTTCAGTATACCCCAAAAATAATTTCTTATTGTTTTTCCCGCTTTTATCATTTCTGGTATTCGACAAAGGCTCATCCATCTTAATAACTTCTTCCACGCTTCCTGCGTTACTTTCATATATACAAAATCCCATAAACTGTTTGCGGCTTCTTTTATCCTCCATGATCTTGCTGTCTCTATGTTTAATTTTGAAAGATTTAAAAACATTTTCCTTTCCCTGTTTCTGTTATCCGTGCGGTTTGAATTAAACAGCCATTGGTATCTGGTTTTGCTTAACGGACTTTCTCCTGTCTGTATTTGAAACGAGGCGTGTTCCCTGCGCCGTACTTTATCTAACGCTTCGTTGATGTGTTTGCTGACATGGAAACGATCAAATGCGATTATTTCTTCTGCATTAAAAATTGCCTCCTTTACCGCTTTTATATACGGATCCCACATATCCATCGAAATGCTCTCTAACCGCTTCAAATTAACCGTTTTCTGCGTTTTAAACCATCTTTCAAACGTTTCCGCCTTGCGATCTTCAAGCACGTCTATTGCACTGTCCCTGTCTTTATCCAGTATTATTGTCGCGTATTTATG
>Ga0209755_10002048_pt1 | contig 28752 bp, 21 predicted proteins | sample TergutCo191P1_FD_187301 | JGI IMG/M metagenome (GOLD analysis project Ga0209755, IMG submission 187301) | Cornitermes sp. P1 segment gut microbial communities from Petit-Saut dam, French Guiana - Co191P1 (SPAdes) (version 2) | ecosystem: Host-associated > Arthropoda: Insects > Digestive system...
AGGCTCAGGGACACACCATTGACGCGATTGTGGATCCATTCGCGACAAACGCGCCGGCAGGAATGATGATTAGCAAAAATGTCAAAGAAGCCAATTTTGATTCCATTAACGCGGCAATTGAATTTACCCAGCCTGACACGGCGATTTCCAATATCATAGCTTTAGCGGAAAGAAAAATTCCCACAATAGTTGGAACAACCGGCTGGCACGAAGACATGAACAAAGTAAAAAGCGCGATAGAAGAAGCGGATAGCTCTCTTTTCTGGGCGTCGAATTTTTCTATTGGCGTAAATATGTTTTTCCAGATTGCCTGGCACGCGGCAAAACTAGTTAATAAATTCTCCGAGTACGACGCGGCAGGTTTTGAAATTCATCACAACATGAAAAAGGACAGCCCGTCCGGAACCGCGAAGATTCTGGCAGAAGGCGTGCTTTCGATGATTGATCGCAAGACAAAAATTGTCTGGGAGACAATGAACCGCAAGCCCGAAGCCGAGGAGCTTCACTTTCCAAGCCTGCGCATGGGCAATGTTCCCGGCACACACAGCTTGTTTTTTGATTCTCCCGCCGATACAATTGAAATTACGCATACCGCCCGCAGCCGCGAAGGTTTCGCGTCGGGAGCAGTGCGAGCCGCGGAGTGGCTGACAGCGGAAAAACGAACTGGTGTTTTTACAATATCAGATATGATGATGGATCTTTTTAAGGATTGATAGGAGATAATTATATGACAGAATTCAGAGGAGCATATACAGCGCTTGTAACACCGATGACCGAATCGGGAGAAATAGATTACGACGGCTTTAAGAGACTTATCCAGTTTCAGATAGCCGAAGGCATCGACGGAATTGTTCCGCTTGGAACAACAGGCGAGAACCCAACACTTGATGAAGCCGAAGAAGAAAAGCTGATTGAGATCGCTGTGAAGGAAGCCTCCGGCAAGGTAAAAGTTATTGTCGGCGCGGGCTCCAATGACACAAGGCACATGGTTAAATATGTTGAGCGCGCAAAAAGACATGGCGCTGACGCCGCCTTGGTAGTAACGCCCTACTACAACAAACCCAACGACAGCGGACTTATCCGTCACTTTGAAGAGGCGGCAAAACCCGGTATACCTATCATTGTTTACAATATCGCTTCGCGCACGGGAAGGAACATCCCTGCGTCTCTTATGACACAGATAGCGAATATTCCAAATATCGCGGGAGTAAAAGAATCATCCGGTGATATTAATCAGATGGGTGATATCATAAGAGAAATTGCTATCCCGCGCAAAAACAGCAGCAACAAGTTCTGGGTACTTTCAGGCGATGACCCGATTACTCTGCCGTTAATATGCATGGGCGGTGACGGTGTTATTTCTGTAATCTCCAACCTGGTACCAGCAAAGGTAAAGGCTTTAACGCAATCCGCGCTCAACGGCGATTACGAAAAAGCCCGTGCCATCCATTACGAACTAATCCCCTTTATAAAGGCAGCTTTTGTAGAAACAAACCCCGCTCCCATTAAACAGGCGCTTAGTTGGGCAGGTCTCCCTGCAGGTCCCGCTCGTCTGCCGCTGGGCAAGATTTCCCCCGCAAGCGAAGCCGTACTGCGCAAGGCAATGGTGGACTTGGGGATAATTAAATAATTACTTCTTTATTAGATTTACTTTTCGGTTTAGCCGTTGATTTTTTCGAAGCAGCTTTAGGTTTATCAGCGCTCTTTGGCTTTTTCGCAGCGCTCTTTGGTTTGGCGGCTGCCTTCGGCTTATCGGCGCTCGCCGCTTTTGGCTTAGGCGCGGTTGATATTTTCTTCGGCGCTGCCTTCTTAGGTTTATCTGTTTTCGGTTTTTCTATTTTCGACTTGTCAGTCTTTGGCTTTTCTGCTTTTGGTTTATCGGCAGGCGCGGTGCTTGGCTTAGGCGCGCTCTTTTTTTGTTTTTCAATCGCAGGCACATCTGCTGCAACTTTCGTTGGAGCTTCCGAGACAGATACACTGCCTGCCTTTGGCACATTTACACCCTGCGCCTTAAAGGTCGCTTCGTACAACTCAACATATTGCTGCGCGGAACTTTCCCATGTAAAATCTTTTTTCATTCCGCGCGCCTGCATTTTTTCCATGTCCTTGCGTCTGTTGTACCATGCCCAAACTGCCCAGCCCACCGTGTTGTAAATCGACGACGGGTGAAGGTAATCGAACATAAAGCCGGTTCCTTCTCCTGTTCTTTCGTTGAAGTTTTCTACAGTGTCTACAAGACCGCCTGTCGCGCGCACAATGGGAAGGGTTCCGTAAACAAGCGAGTACATCTGGTTAAGACCGCAGGGTTCATACTGGCTCGGCATAAGGAAGAAATCCGAACCCGCTTCAATAAGATGGCTGAGTTTTTCGCTGTAGCCTATCCTTGCCTTAAAATTAGAAAGCCTTGATGCGAGACCGGAGATTTCGCTTTCGCACCAGTACTCGCCGGAGCCAATGAGGACCATCTGCACGTCAAAGTCACGGCAGATAGACCAGGCGCTGCCGTAGGTGGGACCAAAAAGATCACCAACGCCTTTTTGATCTGTCAAACGGGTAACCATACCAATGATTGGAACATCAGGGTTTCTGGGAAGACCGAATTCTTTTTGCAGCGCTTCTTTTGCCTTTGCCTTACCTGCCATATTATTCACTGAGTATGTTTCGGGGATGAGCGTATCCTTTGCGGGATCCCACACATCAGTATCAATTCCATTTAATATGCCGCAGTAATCAGCATTGCGGTAACGTAATACGCCGTCGAGCCTGAAGCCGCCGCCCTGCGTCATTGTTTCTCTGGCATAGTTCGGCGAAACCGTATTCAACTTGTCCGCGCTGTAAAGACCGGCTTTAAGCATGTTTAACATGCTCCAGTCTTCAAAGCCGCCGTTGTAAAAAACATCCCAGCCAAGTCCCGCGTAATCATAATTATCCTTGTGATAAATCCCCTGGTAACCCAGGTTGTGTATCGTAAGTATCGACACAGTTTTTTTAAACTCACCGCTAGCGCCGGGAACCCTCTCCGCGAACTTTAAATAGACAGGCGCTACTGCCGCGGGCCAGTCGTGAGCGTGAAGCACATCGGGGAACCATTTAATCTTCCGGCAAAGCTGAAACGACGCGCGGCAGAAAAACATAAAGCGTCTAGGGTTATCGATAAAATCTGATTCTATCGGGCTTCCGTATATGCCATTTCTTCCAAAAAATATTTCATGGTCAATAAAATAAACTTTCACAGGATTGGATTTAGAAGTGCCCGGCATATCCGTTGTGTAAACCGCGCTCCACTCCTGAATGCCGCTGCCCATCGGAGTTCCCATAGCGTCGGGAAGCATTTTTAATTTACTGCGGTCTATATTGTAATAGCGAGGGATAACAAGCCTTACATCGTGTCCCATTTTTGAAAGACTGATTGCCAAAGCCGAAACCATGTCAGCAAGCCCGCCGGTTTTAGCCCAAGGAACAGCCTCACTTGAGACCATCAATATCTTCATTAAAAGTTGTCCGCCAGCTTAAAGCCTTTCTCGTTTAATATTTTTTGTCCCTTCTCGTGATCTTCAATTTTAAAAACAACCACTGCTTTATTTACCTGACCTTCAAGCGAGGCATACAAGTATTCGATGTTAACCTGTGACTGTTGAAACACATCCATTAGCTTGGCAAGGCTTCCGGGGGTATCTTCAATTTCGACGGCAACTACATCGGTCTGCCTTGTTGTAAAGCCTGCCGAGTTTAACGCTTCCACTGCCTTGTCATTTTTATCGACGATAAGACGAAGTATGCCAAAGTCTGCCGTGTCCGCAATGCTGATCGCGCGTAAGTTTACCTGCGCCGCCGCGAGAGTTTTTGTAACTTCGCTCAGTCTGCCTGTCGTGTTATCTAAAAAAACAGATATTTGTTTAATTCCCATATTTTTGCTCCCTTTATAATTGTAACCTTAGATTTTGCGGTTGTCGATAACTCTTTTGACCTTTCCAACTTCCGGTCTCGCGAGTGTCTTTGGTTCAACAAGTTTTACCTTGATGCTGATTTGCAGCTTGCTCTTTAATGTTTGTTCAATGCGGTTACGCAGGCGCTCAAGTCCGCGCGTCTCGTCGCTGAAAAGTTCTTTCTTAACCTCAACTTGCAATTCCACTTCGTCAAGATGATTTTCGCGGGTGATAATTATTAAGTACTGCGGTTCCGTTCCTTCAATTTCAATCAATGCCTGCTCAATCTGGCTTGGGAACACATTAACGCCGCGAATGATCAGCATGTCATCGGTTCTGCCAAAGAGGCGATGAATGCGCCTTGTAGTGCGCCCGCACGAACAAGGTTTATCAATGAAGCAGGTAATGTCGCGCGTGCGGTAGCGAAGGAGCGGTGTGCCTTCTCTTGTTATGGTAGTAAAAACAAGCTCACCCTTATCTCCGATCGGAACCGCCTTCCCGGTTTCTGGATTGATAATTTCCGGGTAGAACATATCTTCGTTAACATGCATTCCGTCCTGCGCTTCACATTCAAAGGAAACGCCGGGGCCGATAATTTCTGTTAAGCCGTAAATATCATAAGCCTTCATGTTGTAGCGGGCTTCAATCTCGCCGCGCATATTGTCGCTCCACGCTTCCGCGCCAAAACATCCCTTGCTTATAGGGAGGCTTTTTAGATCGACACCTCTTTCCTCGGCTTGCTCGGCAAGGTACAGCGCGTAAGACGGCGTGCATGTAAGCATGGTTGAGCCAAAGTCGCGCATTATCATAAGCTGTCTTTCTGTAAGACCGCTCGACATGGGAAGAATCTCCGCGCCGATTTTTATGGAACCGTAATGCGCTCCAAGTCCGCCTGTAAAAAGCCCGTAACCGTAACAGTTTTGAACAATGTCGTCGCGGGTACAGCCGGCACCGGCGAGAGTCCTTGCCATCGCCTCGCTCCAGATATCAAGGTCTTTGCCGGTGTATTCGTTTACAATCGGCTTGCCTGTAGTGCCTGTGCTCATGTGAACTTCTACAATTCTTTCCTGAGGGCAAGCGCGCAAACCATGAGGATAATTCAAACGTAAATCATCCTTGGTAGTAAATGGCAATTTTTCGATATCCTCTATACAGTGAATATCACTCGGTTTAATTTTTGCCTCGTCAAATTTTTGACGATAAAATGGCACTCTTGAATAAAGAGTTTCCGCAAGGTTTTTTAACGACGCAAGCTGAAGTCTTTTTCGCGCCTGCGTATCCATACATTCGTGCTCGGGATTAAAGATCATTTTTGCTATAACTCCTTTTTTAGCCGCTTGAGCGGCGTCGTAAATCGAAAAGCTCCTCAGCGAGGAGCTTAAAACTTCTAATTTATATTAAGACAGGCTTATCCGCCATTATTTCATCCATTCTGCGCAAACGTCTTGAAAGATCGCGCGCCAGGTTCATTATTATCAAAGAAAATATTTTTACATCTATCTTATAAATTTCCCGCAGCGCCTGATTGGAAATCGTCATTACCCTTACCTGAGTAACAGCCCTGATACTCGCGATAGCAGGCATAACATCCAGCACTTCCATTTCGCCGAATACATCGCCCTCGCCAAAATGGCTAAGAACAACATCCCTCTTTTTGACTTCTATCTGCCCTTCTATTAAAAAGTAAATTTTGTCATTGGGCTGACCTTCGGTAATTATAACTTCATCCGGGGTATAGCGCTCCTGCTTCATAAGCGGAATTATCTTCTCTATCTGCTCATCAACCATTCCGCCGAACAGAGCGTATTTTTGCAATGTTTCAGCATATACCATATTAATAATGTAACAAAAAAAGGCAAATTTGGCAAGACGATACAGGGTTTCTCTAAGCTGTTAAATCCGCTTATTTAACATCATTATATTTGATGTCATTATGTCATTATATTGAATATATCTGGTTTTTGCCTAAAACAGGGTTCCTTTTTAACATGAAATACACTTGACTAGAATTTTATTGTATATTAATATATTTTGTGATATTATGGGGGTTATAACAAAACAGGTTAAATTGATGTTTCCTGTGGTTATTGACCTATTTAGAAGAAAATTAGAACCGATTTCCAGAGGTTTTGGAGGCATTGTATTTTGCTTAGAATACACAGTGGGGTTTGTTAAATATAATTTATATCAATTTTCACCATGAAAAATCCATGCAAAGGTGTTATATTTACTTGTGAAGGTTGGTTATAAATACCGGGACAGTTAGTTTCGGAAAACAAGACGGCGGGAAAGACCGTAGGAGAAGAGAATATGAAAAAGTTAGTTGTTTTCTTGTTGCTTGCTTTGGTACCGTTCTTTGCTTTTGCTCAAGCAGAGATAGCGTACAGCGTGCACATGTCAGGTACTGGCTGGGGTGGCTATCAATTTGACGGCGCGTCTGCAGGAACCACAGGAGAAAAGCGTCAGCTTGAAGCTATTAAGGTTAAGGTTAACTCTGCTATCACTGGAAACGTAAGATATGATACTCATATTGAAGGCGCTGGTTGGTTGGGTTGGCAAGAAAACGATGCTATTGCCGGCACAGTAGGAAAGAAAAGGAGAGTGGAAGCAATCAAAGTTCTTCTTACAGGTGACCTAGCACAGCAATACAATGTTTTATATCGTGTTCATATGGCGGGTGTGGGTTGGTCAGGCTGGTCTTTTAACGGAGATGCAGCAGGAACAACAGGACAAAAGCGTCAGATTGAAGCAATCGAAATAAAACTTGAAAAAAAATAAAAATGGTATAATGTGTACCTAAAAAAGGAGAGAGAGAAATGAAAAAATTGGTTATTTTTCTTGCATTTTTATTAGTACCGCTCTTTGTCTTTGCACAAGCAGAGATATCGTACAGTGCCCATATGTCCGGCATTGGCTGGGGCGGTTATGCTTTTAATGGCGAAGCTGCAGGAACCACAGGACAAAAGCGTCAGCTTGAAGCAATTAAGGTTAAGGTTAATTCCAATGTAACCGGAAGCGTAAGATATGATGTTCATGCAGCCGGAGTGGGTTGGATGGGCTGGGCAATGGATGATGCTGTTGGCGGTACAACAGGACAAAAACGCCAACTTGAGGCAATACGCGTAGAGCTCACCGGAGACCTTGCAAAACAATTTCAGGTTACTTATCGCGTTCATATGGCGAATGTGGGCTGGGGAGGCTGGTCTTTTGACGGAGATATGGCAGGAACCACAGGACAAAAACGCCAAATTGAGGCTTTTGAAATAAAACTTGTACCTATTCAACAGCTTGTCGCAAAAGTTGCAGATGACATCAACGCATTGAAAATTCCCGGTGTTGTTGTAAGAAGAGTAAATGAAGGTATTGCTATCAGCGTTGAAGGCGCTGAATTCGAAGCCGACTCTGAAAAATTAAAACCAGCTGAACTCACGAAGGTAGATAAAATTATCACTGTTCTTCTTAAGAGTTACACCGACAAAGAAATGATGGTAGCTGGACACACCGCACTTGCCGGTACAGAAGCCGGAAGATTGAAACTTTCTACCGATCGTGCAAAATTTGTTGCAGAATATCTTGAGTCAAAGAAAGTACGCCCTGCCGGAAAAATTAAAACAAAAGGATTCGGTGCCGATAGACCAATTGATACTAAAGACTTAGCAAAGAATCGAAGATTTGAAATTATTCTTTTAGATTAGCCTTTCTGAGTTTATTCTAAAACCGAAAAAGCAGTCTTCTAAAGACTGCTTTTTTTATCTCCGGTGTTTTCTTAAACGTTAAACTTAAAAAAGATTATGTCTCCATCTTGCACAACATACTCCCGGCCTTCCACACGGTACTTTCCGGCCTCTTTGATTTTTGCTTCTGTTCCGTATTTAAAAATATCATCACATGAGTAAACTTCGGCTTTTATAAAACCTTTTTCAAAATCGGTATGAATAACCCCGGCTGCCTTGGGAGCGGTATCGCCCGCGTTTATTGTCCATGCGCGGCATTCGTCTTCGCCTGCCGTAAAATAGGTGCGTAAGTTCAGTAATTTATACGCGGATTTAATCAATACAGAAAGCCCGGGTTCCTTAAGCCCGAGTTCCTCTAAAAAGGCTTTTTTTTCTTCGATGTCGGTAATGCCGGAAAGCTCGGCTTCGAATTTGCCGCAGATGCAAACCGCAGTTGAACCTTCCGCCTCGGCGCGTTTTTTTACCGCTTCGACATGGGCATTGCCTTTCCCTCCGGAGGCGAGGTTACGGATTGCGTCTTCATCAACATTACACACATAAAGCTGAGGTTTTGCCGTAATAAAATGGCAGTCGTAAATTGCCGCCTTTTCATCATCGTTCAGATTGACAGAGCGGACAGCTTTGCCTTCTTCCAGAGCAGGACCTATTTTATCAAGAGCGCCAAGAACAATTTGCGCGTTTATCTTTTCGCTCTGAACCTTCAGCATTTTTTCCGCGCGTTCACGGCGTTTGGCAACTCCCTGCAAATCCGCAAGGGCAAGCTCAATGTCGATGACCTCCATGTCAGACAAGGGATCAACTTTATTATTTACATGAATAACATCGCTATTTTCAAAACAACGAACAACATGAGCGTAGACCGACACTTCCCGAATATGCGATAAAAACTGGTTGCCAAGCCCCTCTCCCTGTGACGCGCCTTTTACAAGTCCCGCTATGTCAACAAACTCGACAGACGCTGGAATTGTTCGCTGCGGTTTAAAGAGAGCCGAAAGCGCGTCAAGACGCGAATCGGGAACGCTGGCGATTCCGACATTGGGATTAATTGTGCAGAAAGGGTAATTTGCCGCTTCTGCCGGAGCGGAACTTAACGCTGAAAAAATTGTGGATTTTCCGACATTGGGAAGCCCTACAATGCCGCAGTTTAATGCCATAAGAGACTATAGCATTATATTATTTTTATTGTAAGCGGTTTAAAACTGCCTAAATAGTTAAATTACATTGAACATATAATGCTAAAGATGGTATAATATATCAATTAATGGTAATTTTAAGAGAAGCAAAGTTCAGGTAGTTTTATGAAGGTTACAAATACATTAACATATTTTCTGCTTCCCGCGTTTCTTTTTATTTTAGCAATTACAGCTTGTTCGCCTTCGCATGAAAAACAATCGAATGAACCTCATGTTTATTCATCATACCGTGATATTCCCGGCGTAACAGCTGAAGAAATAAAAGAAATAGAAAAATTAAAATTAAATAAAAAAGAATTTATTCTTGGGATGCTTCCAAGCACAGAAGCGTTTGTAAACGATGACGGCGAAATAGAAGGATACTTCGCTCTTTTTGGTGAATGGGCATCTAAATTTTTCGGAATAAAATTTATCCCAAAACATTATTCATGGTTCGGTTTGCTCGACGGTCTCGCGAGCGGCGAGATTGATTTTACAGGCGATCTTACAGCAACTGAAGAACGGCGAAAAACCTATATTATGACCGACGCTATTGCTCAGCGTTCATTAAAATATATCCTTCTGGAAAACAATAAGCCTTTGACAGAAATCAGACATACGCGTCTACCCCGCTATATCCTGCAGGAAAAAACAACAATAGCTAACGATGTTTTGCGTTACGCGGGCGGAACATTTGAACCTGTTTACATACTCGAATACGAAGACGCTTATGATTTATTAAAGAGCGGAAAAGCTGACGCTCTTATAACAGAAGATGTGCAGGAAGCGTTTTGGGATACTTACGGTGATATGATAGTAAAAGATTTTTTCCCTCTAATATATTCTCCTGTTTCCCTTACGACACAAAATCCGGATCTTTCCGCGATAATTTCTGTTGTCCAGAAATTATTAGACAAAGAAGGTATTTATTATTTTAGTGAGTTAAATGAACTTGGATACAATGATTATTACAAGCATAAATTATCTCTTAAACTAACAGAAGAAGAACGCAGTTATATAAAACTTAACCCCATCGTTCCGCTTGTAGCCGAATATGATAATTACCCTGTAAGTTTTTACAGTGAACATAGTAATGAATGGCAGGGAATTTCTTTTGATGTTCTCAGGCAGATTGAATTTCTTACAGGGTTTAATTTCATGGTTGCAAATAAAAATCGCACGGATTTCCATGAATTATTTAAAATGCTTGAGTCAGGAAAAGCGCATATTATTACCGAGCTTGTCCGCACAGATGAACGCGAAGGACGATTTATATGGCCAGAGCAGTCATTTATGACAGAGACATCTGTGCTTATATCCAGAATGGACTACCGCAAGGTTTATATCGATAAAGTATATTCAGAAAAAATCGGACTAAGCAATGGAACGGCGCACACAGAATTTTTTCTTACATGGTTTCCGAATCATCCAAACACAATTATGTTTGATACACAGGGCGAAGCTTTCGACGCTCTTGTACACGGTAAAGTTGACATGATGATGACTTCATACAGCACCCTCCTCTATTTAACTAATTATATGGAGCTTGCGGGTTTTAAAGCAAACATCATGTTCGACAATAGTTACGAATCCACATTTGGAATTAATAAAAACTTGTCTATTCTTCGTTCGATAATTAACAAGTCGCTTAAATTAGTTGACACCCACGCGATCTCGGAGGATTGGCGGCACAGGGCCTATGACTACCATTTAAAAATAGTGGAAGCAAGAGCGCCGTGGTTTATCGCCGCGGTTACTCTATCGCTTATGCTTCTTGTTCTGGTTATTTTTCTTTTTTGGAGAACATACAACGCCGGCAAGCAGATGGAAGAACTTGTGCAAAAACGCACTTACGAGCTTGCGCTGCAAACCGCGACGCTTACAACATTGTTTGATTCAATCCCGGACCTGATATTTACAAAAAATTTAAATTTAACTTTCCTCCACTGCAATAAGGCTTTTTTAAAACATTTTAACAAGGGAATTGACGAAGTGGTAGGCAGCCATGATGGCACCGAAATGGGAATGACGGACCATGAAGCGGAAGCTTACACCGAAAGTGATTTAAAGGTTATTAATGAGGTGCGGACAATTACAATCGAAGAACGCATACCCCGCTATGACGGCACAAGACCATTTTATGAAACGATAAAAATGCCGCTTATATTGAATGATAAAGTTGTTGGAATAATGGGTATCGCCCGCGATATAACCGAACGCAAAGGAATGGAAGAAAAAATGACTTCCAGTTATGAATATTCCAAAAAATTGAGCGACGCCCTTGCAAGAATAACACAATCGCCTGTTATTTTCGCGGGAGTTTTAAAAGGCGCCGCTGATGTTATTGCGGAAATAGGATGCAATACCCTAAACGCCCATCGTATCGGAATATGGAGTTACGCGGAAAATGACAATCTATTAAATAATATTTCCAGCTATGACACCTTTACAAGCGAAAACACCGTTCATGAAAATTATGATTTATCAAACCGTGAAGAATATTTATGGCTTCTTAAAACCGAGCGCTTGATTGTTATGAATAATCCCAGCCAATGTTTGCTCATAACAGAAGCATTTAACAATTATCAGCATTTATGCGCCGCTCTTGACGCTCCAATACGAGTTGACGGGAAACTTGTCGGAGTGGTCTGCGTTGAACAATGGAAGTGCAGAGAATATCATGATAAACGCGAGTGGTCTATAGAAGAACAAAATTTCGCGTCATCGCTTGCCGACGTTATGGCGCTCGCGATTTCTGAATCGGAACGGCATAAATCACGCGAAGCTGCGGAACTCGCGAATCAGACAAAGTCCGCCTTTTTGGCAAACATGAGCCATGAAATACGCACTCCCATGAACGCGATTTTAGGCGTTACCGAATTATTAATACAAAACGAAGATTTGCCGGAAAGTATCGAAGAAGGACTCGATACAATTTACAGCTCATGCGATTTACTGCTGGGTATCATCAATGACATACTTGATTTCTCAAAAATTGAAGCGGGCAAACTTGACATCATGCCAATTCAATATAAAGTCGCGGACATGATAAACGATTCAATACACCTGAACATGATGAGGATCGAAAGCAAACCGATTAAATTTGAACTCCAAATAGATGATAATATTCCGGCGCGGCTTGTCGGCGACGAGCTTCGCATTAAACAGATTTTAAACAACCTTCTTTCCAACGCGTTTAAATATACAGATTCGGGAAAGGTAACGCTGTCAGTTAAAGTGGAAGAAATCCCATTGATTTCTTATCTTCCCGATCATTTAATGAGCAATCAGGTAAAGTGGCTTGGACATGATGACAGAAAAGGTATAACGCTTATGTTAAGCGTACAGGATACCGGTCATGGAATGTCAAAAGACCAATTAAGTAAAATGTTTGATGAATATTCGCGTTTTAACCGCGAAAAAAATATCTCGGTAGAAGGCACAGGGCTTGGTTTGGCAATTACACAGCGGCTTGTAAAACTCATGGACGGAAATATCAACGTAGAAAGCGAGCCAAAAAAAGGTTCATTATTTATAGTCAGGCTTCCTCAGGAAGTTGTAGACGACGAAATTATTGGAAAAGATACGGCAGAAGATCTTCGCCAGTTTCGCAGAAATTACATAACAAACAGAAAAAAAGCTCAGTTTATACGCGACCCGATGCCGTATGGAAATGTTTTAATTGTCGATGATGTAGAGACAAATATATATGTCGCTGTCGGACTTATGAAATTATACAGGCTTCAAATTGATACAGCCATGAGCGGACAGGAAGCAATTAATAAAATAAAGGATAATAATAAATACGATATTATTTTTATGGATCATATGATGCCTGAAATGGACGGAATAGAAGCGACAAAGCAGATACGCGATCTTGGCTACGCAGAACCCATAGTCGCGCTTACAGCTAACGCGGTAGCCGGACAAGCGGATATGTTTTTAACAAATGGTTTTGATGATTTTATCGCCAAGCCAATCGATATTCGTCAATTAAACTCCATTTTAAATAAATTAGTGCGCGACAAGCAGCCTCAGGAAGTTATCGAAAACGCGCGTAACCAGGTTGGCATTAATTCAATGATGCCGCAGATAGATTCATTTTTAATGGAATCGTTTATCAGGGACGCGAATAAGGCGGTTACCTGGCTGGAAGAACGCAGGCGCGCCACTGACTATGAAGACGAAGAAATACTGCGGAAATTTACTGTAATTGTTCATGGCATAAAAAGCTCCTTATGGAACATCAATGAAAACGATCTTGCCGACGTCGCGTACAAAATGGAAATCTGCGGGCGCGAAAAAAATATTAATCTAATAACGGCATTAACGCCTGATTTTGTAGGTCAATTACGCGGGATAATAAAAAAACTTGAGCTTAACCGCAGCAAAAACGAGCTAAACAATGACATTGATGAAAACATCGAAGAACTGCGCGGCAAATTAAAAGCGATTCAAGAAAAAGCCGAGGATTTTGATAAAAAAGGAATAACAGAAATAATTAATGGAATAAAAAATTGTTCAAAAGAGACAAAGGTAATTCTTGATAGGATTATGTCTCTTGTGCTTCACAGTGAATTTGAAGAAGTGGAAAATATTGTATCATTCTACGAAGCCAGTTTGTTTGTCGAAAATATTGACGCTATTTCCGCAAACAGCACCTCAGGCAAAACGTCAGCTTCGCTTCTTTCGAATAAAAAAATAGAAGGTTTAAATTTAGAAAAAGGCCTTGAGCGCTACGATAATAACGAAGAAATTTATTTAAAGGTTCTGCGTTCGTACTCATCCTGCGTTAGCTCCATGCTCAGCGCGATAGAAAATGTAAGCGCTGATACGCTTGAGCAGTATAAAGTAAAAGTCCATGGCATTAAAGGAACAAGTTTTGATATTTTCGCGGAACAAGTAGGAAGAAACGCGCAGTTGCTGGAAGAAGCGGCAAAATCCGGCACTATCAAATTTATAAATGAAAATAATAAAACATTTTTAGAATCGGCGTGGAAACTTATTAACGACATTAATGAAATGCTCGCGAAAATCGACGCGGAAAACCCAAAGCCAAAAAAAGACAAACCTGATGACGAGCTGCTTTTAAGGCTTCTTTCCGCGTGCAGAGATTATGAAATAAATAAAGCGGATAAGGCGATAGCGGAAATAGAGAATTATACTTATGAAGCTGATGACGGACTCGCGAATTGGCTGCGCGAAAACATTGATAAAATGAATTTTAAACAAATAGTTGAAAAACTGGCGTATTTGGATAAATAAGGAGGAGTGCGTGAATGAAAAATAATACTGAAGAAAAAACAACAGAAAGCACAGAAAAAAGAAAAAAAATAATTTATGTTGACGATGTAAATTACAGCCTTGTTTCTGTAAAAAGCAGACTGGGCGAACGTTACGATATTTTCCCGGCGGAATCTGCGGTAAAATTATTTGAGCTTTTGGAATATTTTACCCCGGATTTAATTTTACTGGATGTTAATATGCCGGAAATTGACGGTTATGAAACAATTAAAAGTTTAAAAACAAACGACCGTTTTTGCGAAATACCGGTAATTTTTGTTACGGGCAACAGTGACAGGGAAAGCGTGGTAAAGGGTTTAAGCCTTGGAGCCGCTGATTATGTTGTTAAACCTTATACCGCAACCAAGTTAATAGAAAGTATCGAGCTGAATTTAAATCCTTCAAAGAAAAGAAATAGCCCCAGCGTCGAAGGCGAAGTTGATAACAGACCCAGTGTTCTTATCGTTGATGATGTTAGCAGCATGTTAAGAGCAATGCAATATGCCCTGAATGACAAGTACAATGTATATGTGCTTTCTAAATCGGAAGACGCGATTGATTTTCTGCGGACAAAAAAACCGGATTTAATTCTTTTGGATTATGTAATGCCTGTTATAAATGGATTCGATCTTATTCCGATAATCCGCGATTTACCCGGCCATAAGGATACTCCGATAATTATAATAACAACTGAGGGAACCCAGGATCATGTAAACAAGGCCATGTCTATCGGAGCCGCTGACTTTATTGTAAAACCTTTTAAACCAAAGGAATTAAATGATAAGGTCGCAAAGCATATCAGAATAGCGAAAGAAATTAAAACAATACATGAGGAAAATGTAAATCTATTTGGGTAAAATTATGGGTAAAATTATTTTTATTGTAGATGACAATGACGCAAACCTCGTTATGACAAGTTCGGTGCTGGAAAACGAATTCAAAGTACTAACTATGCCTTCGGCTCATAAAATGTTTACTCTCCTGAATAAAATATTACCCGATTTAATTCTCCTGGACATAGAAATGCCCGAAATGACAGGATTTGAAGCAATCGTAAAACTGAAGGAAAACCCGGCATGGGAAGCCATCCCTGTCATATTCCTTACAGGCAGACAGGACAACGAACTGCAGTCCGAAACCAAAGAAACACAAGCGCTTGATATTGTTTTTAAACCTATAGAAGCACCTGTCCTGCTGGACTGTGTAAAAAAGCATATTGGGGCTATTTGAGGCTGTTCCAAAACTTCAGTTTTTGAAACAAGCTCACTTGACATAACTATCCATTTTTGTTATGGTTATTGAATGATTATGTGCGGGAATAGCTCAGTGGTAGAGCGCGACCTTGCCAAGGTCGATGTCGCGGGTCCGACTCCCGTTTCCCGCTTAATAACGTCTTTTCAAATTATTCTCGTATCCCTTGTTGGCTTTACAACATGCATTTCCGGAGGTGATCCTATTCAAGGACAATATGATTATAAAGCTCCCTTTGCCGTAACCGCCCCTGTAATCGACGGCAAGGGCGATGATCCGGCATGGGCTTTTGCGGAATGGAAACCGATAGATCAGGTATGGCTCGGCGGAGGAAACGCCAGCCAGTCAAATCTTAATCCTCCTCCCGCAGATGACTATTCAGGAAGATTTAAAATCGTATGGACTTATGACAGACTTTATTATCTTGTAGAAATAAAAGATACTTTGTTGGTCCACGGAAGGGGACCTTATGATCACCCTGAAGAAGATGATTGCCTTGAGTTATTCATTAACTCAAATGGGCTTGGCGGAAATCATGTGAATAATAATATAGCCATTGCGTATCACATGAAGCTTGATGAAGAAAATGCTATGGATTACGTTTCCGGTCAAAGTAACAGTCTTCCTTTTCAAAGTGGGTATATTAAACGCAATCATCATTTAAATTATAAAATCGGCAATCTTGATTTACCAAATAAAAAAAGTATCGATGGCTCAAATATTTATACATGGGAAGTGGAAATGAAAATATACCCTGAGACTCTTCCCACAAACGATAATCCAGATACTAATCCGCCTGCTGAGCCGATAAAACTGGAAGAAGGTAAAATTATGGGTTTTGCGGTCGCTTACTGTAATGCCGGAAAATCCGGGAAACGTGAATATTTTATGGGCAGCGTTTTTATTGACGGCGCCGATAAAAATCTCGCATATAAAGACGCGAGCGTATTCGCTAAATTGCATTTAGTAAAATAAATTTCAATATAAATAGCCGATAAAATTTTATGGAGGAGAAAGGCAAAATGAAAAAATACCTTATTATGCTGTTTATTATTCTTTTCGTAGGTTTTACTGCCTGCTTAAGCAATGAGAAAGAAAGCGATGGAACCACCGGAGAAGACACAAAGGATATACCAAAACCTGTTATTGACGGCACAAATTCAGTTGTTTCATTAGTGCAATCATCAAATGTAGCAAACGTGACGCGCCATACTTATGCAAGTATTAAAGACATGGTAGATGAATCAATAAGGCTTGCAGGCGGTTTAGAAGGCATAGTAAAACAAGGCGATACAGTTGTTCTTAAACCAAATATTATTACCACCATTTATGGTTGGCAATGGCCTAGCGGGACTAATATTCCTGAAGGCGCTCCTGACGCGATAACCCCAACAGCTCCTAACGGAATTGTAACAGACTGGCGTGTTGTGCAGGCTGTCGCGGAGAACGTCAGGACAATAATTGGTTCTACCGGAAAAATATTTGTTATGGAAAGCTCGGGTAAGGGTAATACTGCGGTTCAATACACGAATGTTGGTTACACTAAAGCAAATCTTTCTGCTGTTGACGAGATTCTTACTCTTGATGCTATTGGCGGTTCTTATTGGACTTCAATACCATCTACTCCCCCTGATGATATTTTAAAAGTACAGTTGTCTTCACCAGAATTTAAAACGGCTTATACTAGTAATGGTTTTACAAGTTATGATGGTCAGGGAAATTATTATGTCGTTAAAAAAATGTATGAAGCAGACGCATTTATCTGTATCCCTGTATTAAAACTTCATACAACAGCGGGCACTACAGGCGCTATAAAAAATATTTCTATAGGCGCGACCCCGCCCAGAATATATGGGAATTCAGCTAACGATATTGGACGTAATAATAGAATACCACATTCTGAAGCTAGCGGCATACATAAATGGATTGCCGATTATTATTCTGTTATGCCGGCGGATTTTGTGGTTATGGAGGCATTACAGGGCGTTGACCAAGGACCCCTGCCGCCTGCGACTGATTCAAGCGCTTTAAAAAGAATGAACAGTATGCTCGCTTCAAAAGACGGTCTTGCGATTGATGTTGTTCTGTCAAATATAATTAAGGTTGATTATAAAAAAGTTGGGCATTTAAACTATTTAACTGCCAGAGGCAAGGTTGGCACAAAGAAGGAAACAACCGTACATGGCAATCCAAAAGATATTATTGTTATTGGAAACAGAACAGTCCATGATTTAAGAGAAGATGTCAATTTTAGCGGGAGTATAACTACAGGTCTTAATGGTAGTATTGATACTACAAGGCTAACCGCTCAGCAGCTTGATAAGCCAACTGTAACAATTACATCAGCGGAATTTGAAAGTGGAAGCTTGAATCTAGACCTGGCTGTTTCGGCAAATACGGTTAAAGCCGATATTTTTATCGGTAAGACTTATCTGAGTAGTGTGAAAGCAAATTTCAATAATATCGTTGTAGATGCTTCAACAATTAGTTCAGGCTCTTATAATATAACAGTGCGCGTTTATACTGATTACATGGGTTATGGAGAAGCGACTGTAACAGCAGTGAAATAGATCCAGAGACCAATATTGGACAAGCAGTGGGTTCTAGCGGCAATACAATTCTTCTTTTGGACTTGCTGGGATATGCTAAAAAGTTTTCTTCCGTATTTTCTCGCGGGGATTTTATTAGGTGAGCTTATAAAATTTTTCTCATGGACAAAAATAATTTATAAATGGGTGTCAAGATCGCCTGTAAAGGCGGTAATATCCGCTTCTATAGTGGGTATATTATCGCCGCTTTGCACTTACGGAACAATTCCCATTGTTATTGAATTATATAAAAGCAAGGTGCGGGTGGGGCCTCTCATCGCGTTTTGCGCCGCGTCATCATTAATGAACCCTCAGCTTTTTGTAATGACCGCAGGCGGCATAAGCCTGGAAATGGCAATTGTACGCACTATTGCTGTGTTTATTTTCAGCTTCGCCGTTGGAATGTTATCCTTGTTTTTCCCTGACAAATTTATGATCAGAAAAACGATTAAAGTTTACGAAGACGGCGGCGAACAGATAGAAAACAGAGAAAAGAAAAAATTCGCAGGCAGGCAATATTTTATAAATTGTTATCAAAGTTTTTTATATGTTGTGCCTTTTTTGCTCATTGGCGTATTTTTGGGAGCAGCCGTAATGGTCTTTGTACCGCAGAGATTTTTTTACGAAGCCCTTTACATGGGACGCGTACAATCAATCCTTGCCGGCGCTGTCATAGGCATACCGATGAACGCCTGCGGAGGCGGCGCCATTCCCTTTGTAAAAACATTACTCGACCTGGGTTTGGGAAAAAGTACAGCTCTCGCGTTCTTTCTTGTTGGCCCTGCTCTGCGTCCGGCGCCGCTTGCCGCGATGGCAGCGTTGTTTACTCCATTATTTTTATTAGCTTATGCCCTGTTTCTCGTTTTTTCCGCGGTACTTATGGGTCTTGCTTATATTTAATTCCCGCCAGGATTGTAAAATTTATTAAATTTACCGTAAATTTCGATGAATCCTTGCACTAATAATAAAAATTGACAAAAAACCGTGTCTTAGTATACAATAACAGCATAATATTAAGGAAGAAATCAAATGAATATACGCACAAGGGCAATTCTTGTAATAATACTTAGTAACCTGGTTATAATTTTATTCAGCGTTTTCGCAGGTATCAACTATGTCGAAAGAAATATCGATTTGTCGCTGGAAACAGATTTGCTGGCAATGTCCAATATAGCGGATCATTCAATCAGCAATGAGTTAAAAAACCTGAAGCTAAAAGCAGCCTGGGCAGCGGAAAGTCTTGCCGGAGCCGATGAAAGAAGATGGCAGGCAATACTGTCCGAGAGCAGCATTCTTAACTCGCAATTTATAGGTATTGCAGTTTTTGATGTCAACAGAAATATAATCGCTTCATCAGGCGAGTTTCCGGCAGTAATAAATACATTAAGCAACAGATACATACAGGACGCGTTTTTTTCGGACTTTAGTGATGAAGCATGGTATGCAAAAAATGCGGACGGCACAAGAAAGAGCGCGATTACTTCGACTATAATGACAGACAATGGCATTGTGTTTTATCTTACAGTTACCATACCTTCTCCGCAGCGCAGGCTTCTTGTTTTAACGCTCCCGGGAAATCATTTTAAAGAAAGCCTTTCGGCCTTTGTTATTTGGGAAACAGGTCATATCTTTATGAGCGACGCGGAAGGTTACGCTATTTCCAACCCACGCGACAACTGGATGGTGAATCGTTTTAATTATATTACCGCGGCGGAAATGGATAAAGATTTTACTTCATTGTCGCAGACAGTTTTGCGTATGACGCGCGGTGAATCCGGCATTGGATACTATAATGTTTACAACATTCCCAGGGTATGCGCGTATAAATCGGTTTCCGGCTCGGATGAAGGATGGAGTTTTGGTGTTGTCGCTCCTCTTCCTGAAAATCCTATTAAAAATACCGCTAGGGGTCTTCTTGTTGTAGCCCTCGTTAGTATATTTTTAAATATAATCGCGGCAATCATCGCTTCCAATTTTATTAAAAAGCCTTTTGAAAGAATCGCTGTATTAAAAGAAGAAGCCGAAGCCGCGAACAAAGCAAAGAGCGTATTCCTCAGCACAATGAGCCATGAAATTCGCACGCCCATGAACGCAATATTGGGCATAAGCGAAATTCAACTGCAAAATGAATCTCTTTCGAAGGAAACAAGAGAAGGGCTCGAAAAAATTTACACATCGGGCGATTTACTGCTCGGAATCATTAACGACATTTTGGACTTTTCAAAAATTGAAGCGGATAGGCTTGAACTTATAAATGATAAATACGAAATTGCAAGTTTAGTAAGCGATGCCGCTCAGTTAAACATGATGCGAATTGGCAGTAAACCCATTGAGTTTGAGCTTGATGTAGACGAGAATATGCCGTCGCAAATGTACGGCGACGAACTTCGCATTAAACAAATTTTAAATAATTTGCTTTCCAATGCTTTTAAATACACAGCGGAAGGGATTGTTAAATTATCTATCAACGCGGAAAAAGCCAAGAATGATGATGAAATAGTTCTTGTTATTACCGTTATAGACTCAGGACAGGGAATGACCGCGAAGCAGTTAGAAAAACTTTTTGACGAATATACGCGTTTTAATGAAGGAGCTAATCGTTCAACAGAAGGAACCGGGCTTGGTATGAGCATCGCGCGTAAACTTATATACATGATGAATGGAGATATTAAAGTAGAAAGCGAGCCCGGTAAAGGTTCTGTCTTTACAGTTCATCTTGTTCAGGGAAGAACCGAATGTGAAATAATCGGCAAGGAAGCGACAGATAACCTGCGCCAGTTCCGCACGCACTCCAGAGCTTTTATGAAAAGGGTTCAAATTTCGCGCGAACCTATGCCCTACGGAAATGTGCTTATTGTGGATGATGTTGAAGCGAATATTTATGTTGCAAAAGGGCTTATGGGTCCTTACCATATGCAAATTAATTCTGTAAACAGCGGCTTTGACGCGATTAGAGCGGTTAATAAAGGCGACGTATACGATATAATTTTCATGGACCATATGATGCCGGGAATGGACGGCATGGAAGCTACAAAACATATCCGCGAAGCCGGTTACACAGCTCCTATTGTCGCTCTTACAGCTAACGCGGTATCCGGGCAGGCTGATGTTTTTTTACAAAATGGTTTTGACGATTATTTATCCAAGCCGATTGATATACGCCAATTAAACACAATTTTAAATAAATTCGTGCGCGATAAACAGACGCCGGAGGTACTGGAAGCGGCGCGGGCATTTATTCCTTCCCAAGTTAAAGAACCAGACAGTTTAAGCGATTCTAAAACAAATTCTTTAAAAGAGCTTTTACATCAAAGTAAAATAGAAGGGTTGGATATACCCGGCGGATTACATCGTTTTGAAGGTGATGTTGAATTTTATCTTAGAGTTCTTCGCGCGTATACGGCAAGCGTCCAAACAGCCCTTGATGTGATAGAAAATGTTAACGAAGAAACCATCGTTGATTATAAGATAAAAGTACACGGAATAAAAGGAACCAGCCTTGATATATGCGCTGCCAAAATAGGCGAGACGGCGAGCCTGCTTGAAAAGGCGGCAGCGGCAGGCGAGATTAAATTTATTAATGATCACAACCCCTTATTCCTTAAGAATTTAACAGAATTAATAAACAATATTAATGACATGCTTTCGCGCCTTAAAGATGAAAACCCCAAAGGGAAAAAAGCAAGACCGGATGATGAACTATTAAAAAAACTTCTTGCTGTTTGTAAAAAATACGACATGGATGGCGCGGACGCGGCAATGGATGAAATTGAGAAATTCCAATATGAGGCGGATGACGGACTTGTATTATGGCTGAGAGATAACATCGACCTTGTGCACTTTGATGAAGTAGCCGAAAAATTAAGCGGTTTATTGAATAAGGAGGCATAAGTAAATGGCAAAATCCGGTTTTGTAACAGCATCTGCATTAAGCGGCGGACGAAAGAAAATTATTTATGTAGATGATATGAATTACAATCTGATTTCCTTTAAAAAAGGACTTGGAAAATTTTATGAAATTTATCTTGGTGAGTCTGCTCCTCATTTATATAAAATAATGGAAAATGTTACGCCCGATTTAATAATACTGGATGTAAATATGCCGGATTACGACGGTTACGAAATTATAAAAGAACTTAAAGGTAATGAGGCATACGCTAAAATTCCGGTAATTTTTTTAACAAGCAATATAGACAGAGAAGACGTAGTAAAAGGTTTAAGCCTTGGCGCTGCCGATTATGTACTCAAGCCGTTTAACGCTGAAAAAATCATTGAAAGTGTCGAAAATCAATTAAATCCAAATAGAAAAAGAAAAAATAGTGCCGTCGAAAAAACAAACGGACGCCACAGTATTCTGGTAGTTGATGATATTTCCAGTATGTTAAGGACTATTCATCATGCCCTGCATGACAAATACGAAATTTTCCTTTTATCAAAATCGGAGGTTGTAATAGACTTTTTACACAATAACAAGCCGGAATTAATTCTTTTGGATTATTTAATGCCAGTGTTAAACGGCTTCGATCTTATTCCGCAAATACGGGCATTACCGGATTATGAAAAAGTCCCAATTATAATTGTTACTACCGAGGGCACTTTTAAAAATGTAAACGAAGCGATGGCGCTTGGAGCTTCTGATTTTATTGTCAAACCCTTTGACCCAAAAGAATTAAATTTTAAAGTAGAAAGACATATAAGATTAACGAAGGATTTAAAAGACAAAGAAGATGAGCTTTCAAGAAGGGTAAGAGAAGAAATCGAATATTTTTTAAGTTAAAAAATAAAAACCTTTTAAATTATTTTAAACAAAAAAAATCTGACCACTAGAGTGGTCAGATTAATTAAATACTCTAAATTAAATTAGAAGTAGAAGTTAAATCCAAAGGGGACTCTCCAATTAATAATCGCCGCGTCCGTTCCAGGGTTTACAGAAGATTGATAAATCTGTACACCTGTCCAGAATCTTAAACCTTCAGCCGCGCGTACCCAGATATATGGGTTCACAAACCAACCTACTGATGATTCGCCTTCGTTTGTACCTGAATTTGATAAAATCATATTCATACCGGCATAAAAGAACACCCACAAATTGTTGGTAACTTTATAGCAGGGAAGAACATGCGCGTAAACGACCGTGTCATAAGGTACATCAGCTCTCCATCCGCCAATTCTTACATTTGTGCGGAATTTAAAAGTGAATTTTGCGCCCGGATCATATAAGAGACCAAGACCAATTCCTGTCCAGCCTTCTGTCTTTAAATCATACGGATCACTATACCACGGGAGACTTTGTACAAGACCAATATCGAGTTTTAATGGACCTAAAGCTGTTAAATAGAAAGAAGCATAAAGGTTACCAACGCTTTTTGTATGCATTTTATCTTTTCCAAGACCGCCTCTGCCTACAAAAGACACATTTAATTGTCCTAAATCTTCAAAATTATAGACAACATTGAGTTGTAAGTCCGCAATCTGATCCTGTATTTCTAACTCTTTTCCGTCACCGCCATTAACATAATTACTTCCGATTGGAAGAACAAAGTTAATTCTCATTCCGTCTATCGGGAATAAAGAGAAATTTATATTAGGAAGATCGCCTGTACCTGGATAAAACGCGTTTCCTTCGCGGGTTAACGCGCTGTTAAAAATACGCATCATTCCGTATTCATTATTCCAGTCCATATAATCACTCATAGCCGCAACAGAGTTTTTCGCTTCACCAACAAATCCCCAACCGGAGATCTTCGCAGCTCCAAAATCGCCGTCTCCATTAAGACCAACCTGCATTCTGAATTTAGCGTTTGGCTGCCAGTATAAAAAGCCCCATGGCCAAATTGAGCCATTCTTAAAATCGGTACCATCTTTTTCTGATAATGTTCCATCTCTGGCATTAAGATTCATTTGATAAGTAGTACCATTCGGGTCACTGGCTACAATCTTGAGCAGACCGCCGCCCTTGGAATCGCCAAAAACCGCGGCAATTTTTGCTTCATGAAAGCCCATCCCACCCATCATAATGTCATCAGATTCGGCATCACCCCTTAATAATGTGGTACCGATCATCAGCTGTCCGCCAAGTGTTGCTTCCGCAAACGCTGCTCCGGCAACAAGCGCGAAAATAACCGAAATTGCTATCAGTTTTTTCATAAAATCTCCCCCCTACAACATGTTGCGCTAAGGAAGCAGCCAACGACTGCCTTTTTCTCCTCTTTACACGCAATGGTTACGCCCAAGCAAAGCACCCCTATGTGAAGCACCTCTGAATAAAGCTAAACCTTTACTATAATACTATAATAAGTATATAACATGTGAAAATCAATTCTGTCAAGCGTTTTTTTTATATCTTGGCAATTTTTCATATAATTGAAAACATGTAAAATTCGATGAAATTAGGCAAAAAACGCGTTTTTTGGGCTATTCTTGCAGATAAAACCCGGTCTTGACTATCTTCTTTGTTTCCCATAATAATGTGTCATGAAGAAAAACTTAATTAGAAGGGCTGCTTTATCGCTTTTAACAGTACTTTTTATAACAACAGCGCTTACCTCATGCCAATCTACAGGTAAAAAGAAACCTGCAGAGGAATTTACGGTTCACTGGGATTCGCCGCAGTTTCAAATCGGAGAAATTGAAGCACAGATAAATACGACATTGGGCTTGGGAGGAAAAATAAGAAAAATAAGCATTCCGGTGCTTTATTTTCCTCAGGAAGACGCTGTTGTACTAAGATTCAGACCTGAGTTTACTACATACCATCAGTGCTGGAGCGGAAGAGGCCGGATGGAATACATAGAAGCATTAAAAAAATATAACGAAGATTACGACGGGCGTATATTGGATATAAGAGACAGGAAATCAAATAGAAAATACGGTCTTGTGCAGGGGTATTTAATTTGGCGGCAGTTCCAATATACAGTGCGCGCCAGAGGAAACATGATGCTTGAATTAGGCTATACATTTAAGGATAAAGCGCCCTATTTTTTAATTAATCAGCTATCTACGGAATATATAGATGCGATTTCAAGAGACAATAACAAAACCAGTCCTGTATTACCTCTGTATTTTACAAGAGCGCAGGCGGCAGAATTGGCAACCTTGTTTGACAGGGAATTTTTAGACGGACTAAGCAGATCAGGCAGCATACCAAACATTAAATCAGGTTTGGATGATGATTATTAGGAATTAAATGGTACAAAAAGAAGACCTTGACCAAAGCGCCGCTATGATTTCCGCATGCAGGAAAGAAATGGCAAAGCGTATAGAAGGTCAAAAAGAAATGATAGACGGGCTTCTTACGTCCCTTGTCGCGAGCGGACATATCTTACTGGAAGGCGTGCCGGGGCTCGCTAAAACATTAGCCGTAAAAAGTCTTGCAGAAATTGTCGGTCTGGAATTTAAACGCATTCAATTTACTCCCGATCTTTTACCCGCGGATTTAACAGGAACGATGATCTGGGAAAATGCGAACTCAAACTTTTCTGTGCGAAAAGGTCCCATTTTCGCGAATGTGATTCTTGCGGACGAAATTAACCGCGCGCCTGCGAAGGTGCAGTCAGCGTTACTTGAAGCAATGGAAGAAAAGCAGGTAACAATCGGAGAAACGAGTTATCCGCTGCCCGACCCTTTCTTTGTTCTTGCCACAGAAAATCCTATTGAACATGAAGGAACTTATAATCTCCCGGAAGCGGAACTTGACCGCTTTTTAATGAAACTTTTAATAAGCTATCCTGCGCCCGATGAAGAACTCAATATTGTAAAAAACGCCCCATCCATGATTTCGGGTTCAAACAACAGGGGCGCGGCTCTTTCTCCTGTTTTAAACATGGAAAAACTTTTATTCCTGCGGAAAACCGCGGATTCTATTCATATAGACGAAGGAATAAGCAAATACATAGTATCGATAGTAACAGCGACGCGTCCTGTTTCGGAAAAAGCAAAAGACAGCGTATACCGTTACGTGTCATTCGGGGCGTCTCCAAGGGCTTCAATCGCGCTTTACCGCTGCTGCCGCATTTTGGCAATGTTTGAAGGACGCAATTTTGTGAGCCCGGAAGACGTTAAAACAGCGGCGCTCCCTGTATTACGGCACAGGATAGTGCTTTCGTACGAAGCGGAAGCCGAAGGCATGGACGCGGACGCTGTTATTGGCAGAATTTTAAGTCATGTACCGGTTCCATAAGGTTTGCCCTCATAATGGAAACCAGTGATTTACTTAGAAATATAATTAATCTTCCGATTATCTCATCCGGTCTTGCAGAAGAAATGCTTGCGGGAAATTTTAAATCCATATTCAAGGGACAGGGAATGGAATTCGACGAAGCGCGTCATTATGAACCCGGAGACGATATAAGATCGATAGATTGGAACGCGAGCGCGCGTTTTGGCTACCCATTTGTAAAGATGTACCGCGAAGAACGTGAGCTGACGATTTTAATTTTACTAGATGTAAGCCCGAGTATGCACCGTTCTCATATTGCAAAGCAGGGCTTAAGTCCTTACGAGCAGGCATTAACGTCTGCGGCGTTAATAGCATTTTCCGCGGAACACACAGGGCAGCAAGTAGGCGCTTTTTTATTTGATAAAGAAATAGAAAAAGTTTTTTCGCCGCGTAAAGGAAGAAAACACATCATGTCGCTTGTAATGGCGGCGCTTCAGTATCAGAATAAATTTGAATCGCGAAGAACTCAAAAAGGCAGCGACATTGCCTGCGCTTTAACAGGAGCGCAAAGACTTCTTAAAAAAAGATCACTTGTTGTTGTGTTATCTGATTTTTACAGCAGCAATTGGGAACAGGAGATGGGATACCTTTGCAGGAAACATGATTGTCTAGCGATACGTCTTTCCGGCTCAACCCAACTGCCCTACTCTGGGCTTATAACGCTTGAAGACCCGGAAACAGGAATACGCATCGAAGCTCCTGCGGGTTTAAATTCTTTTAAAGAGGGATGGACTCTCTGGCACGAGGATCGCGCTAACCGCTGGGAAGCGATGTGTAAAAAAAGCGGAGCCGCTTTTTTAGATTTATCTACAGAAGCGGACGCGCCTTCGGCTTTAATTAAATTTTTTGGCAGCCGCAGCATAGGGCAAGTCAAACATCGGAAGAAGCTATGAGAAATCGCTTTCTTTTTTATTTCTTGTTTCTTGTTTCTTATTCCTTATTTGCTCAGAACTCACCCTATCTTGTTCCAAGACAAATATATGTCGGCGATCCCGCTACCCTGGTGGTACCCCTGCCGTCTGCCGCACAGAATCTTCCTGATGTTGTTCTTTTAAAAAAAGATTATCTTACCAACAAAGGAATTTTTCCTTCTCACAAAGATATAGATATTTATAAAATTACTCTTGAACGAAGAACCACAGGAAGCGGATTACTGATAGAATTTTCAGCCTTTGTTCCCGGCGAAATTGAATTACCGCTTATAGAAATTGGAGGGGAATTTTTTACCGGGCTGACTGTAAAAGTTAACTCATTGCTGGAAATTGAATCTGCTAATCCCGCAGGCAAGGCGCGGCTTTTATCTGGAGCGGCTTCTGTTTTGGCTATGCCGGGAACAGCGCTGATGCTTTACGGTTCATTAGCAGCTATTGTAATCGTAATTCTTTTGGCAATATGGTTTATTTTTAAAGGGCGCGCTGTCTTAAAAGAACTGCGTGAAAAATGGAAAAGATACAGGCTCTACGCAAGTTTGTATAACACAGAAAAACGGCTTTCTAAAGCTCTTACCAAGGGCGTTGACAAGCGAATTATTCTAGATAAACTTTCATTTGAATTCAGAGAATTTCTTTCCATACTTACCGGAAAAAACTGCCGCTCCATGACAGCGCGTGATTTTATGCGCGAATTTAATACAGAGTCTTATGAACTTAATGAAAGCGCGTTCCTTGGAGAATTTTTCGGCAGATGCGATAAACTGCGTTTTTCCGGAACAGATATTGATCCAAACAATATAGAAAAATTATTAGATGACTTAAGAAAATTTCTGGAAATAAAAAAGAAAGAGGAGAAGGCAAAATGAATATCAGTTTTGATAATCCATTTATAGCTTTGTCCGCATTTTTAATAATTCCTATTTGCGCGTTTATTTTTTCGCGCCTTAAAAACCCCTTTGTCGCTTCTATTCCCCTTGGAGCGCCGGGAGGAGTTCCATTTAAAACTACACAGATTAACGGACTTGTAAAATTTTTAAAATTTTTGGAATACACAGGAATCTTTTTATTATTTTTCTGCGCGGCAGGTCCCTCGATAAAAACTTCTGAAACAGTATGGCTAAACCGCGGCGCTGATATTATTTTTATTTTAGACGTAAGCCCAAGCATGGCGGCTTTGGATATGGATGGAAAAGATCGTTTCAGCGCCGGGAGAAAAATGCTTGCCGAGTTCGCGCACAAGCGCACTCCTGACAGCATAGGTCTTGTTGCGGTGGGGGAAGATGCGGCATTGCTGCTGCCGCCGACAGCTGACAGAGATGCGCTTGATATTCGTCTTGAACAGCTTCGCGTAGGAGAACTTGGAGACGGTACTGCCTTGGGAATGGGAATCGCTGTAGCCGCTTATCATCTTGATAAATCCAACGCAAAGCGGAAAATAGCAGTTTTAATTACTGACGGCGAAAACAACGCTGGCGCGATACATCCGGAGACAGCCGCCGGCTTGTTACGCGAAATTGGAGTTTCGTTTTGGGTTATCGCTCTTGGTTCGGCGGGCGAAGTGCCTATTGATTACACGGATCCTTATACAAGAATAAGGCGCACAGGAATTTTTGATTCGCGCTACGATATCGAAAGCCTTAGGCGCCTT